>ENA-ORMN01003063-ORMN01003063.1-human-gut-metagenome-genome-assembly--contig:-NODE-3063-length-13643-cov-6.171548_pt1 | contig 13643 bp, 12 predicted proteins | sample MGYA00242102_ERZ508993 | MGnify/ENA primary metagenome ERZ508993 (study PRJEB26280, sample SAMEA2338770) | human gut metagenome | biome: human gut; feature: human-associated habitat; material: faeces... | reverse complement strand
TTTCTGCTGTTTACACTCGCGGAGAACGTTTACACAAAATTCGGGATAGACCCTAGCTTTTCTCCGAGGGGTGTGATGGAAAGAGTCTTGTCTTTGTTATTGCTCTCAATCATCCGGCTTTCCTTGAGCCAAACCTTCAAAGCATCATATTGACGATTTCCTAGAATGCCCTGTCCAAAGCACTCAACGCCTTCTGACATAAAGTGCTCCAACCAAGCCTGCCTTAAGCCGAAATGCTGATAGGGATTCATGCCTTTCATATCCATACCAGTTCCTCCTCCGTTTGTCGTACTGAGCGATTTAGCAAGTAAGCAGCTTTTGTCCGTAAATGTCAAACAGTTGTGACAGTGAACACAAAGCGATTGCCTGATGAGAATCGAATTATCCGGCTGTATAGTAAATGCTCCTGTCGGACACTGCACGACACATGCACGACATCCTTTACAGAAGGCACATTTGTGCGCAACCCCTCGCAGATGACTGATAACAAACCTATCCATCTTGGAAAACGGTTTATATGATACTTTTAGGGAGCTATCTTGTTTCGAAATTCGATACTCATAGTTGATTCCATCAATTTTTTGAATACCATGTGTTTCGTTCTGCTCGGTGATAGGACCAAGAATAGGTGCAACAGCCAGCCAATTTTGAGTTGCATTATTGATGGTAAATGATATCTCGTTATTCTGTATTTGTTCCATAACGCGGTTTCCACCGTTCGGCAGACCGCGTCCCCCCATCCTCGCCTTCCATCCTCCATCTTCAATATATTTCTTGACTTCTTTTTCAGGTTTTGTACTACTTGCATATTCCTCTACGCGTTGAAGCAACGGTTGCATTTCGTCCTTATAGTATGTATTTGCTATGCCATCCCACCAATCAGAGGACAATGGGCAAACCATGCATCCAACTCTAAATAAGCCAAGACGATATGCATTGTTTATCATAAGTGAGTTTTTCAGAATATAGCAGTATAGCTCAGCAGTATTCCACTTATGTATCGGGCTAGCATTTATCTGACTAATATTCTTTGCACCTTCACTCACATCGTTGTATTTTGCTCGCCTTGCACTTTCCTCTGCTCTGACGCCATCAAATACAACGGCTTTGGCATTGTAGTTCCCAGTAATCTCTCGCAGCTTGATAATAGTAGGAACAGACTTGTGAACAACGCAGCACCAACGCATTCTACGACCAGGAGGTCCAAATTCGTCCCAAGACTCCGTTGGTTCCATGTGGCATTTTGCTTCTTCGAATCTCAAGCTCGGCCACAGCTGCTTCGCGGCATCAACCGCCTTGAGGGTATCAGACAACTCCATTCCTGTATTGCTGAATACAACGTAAAAATCGCTCGGTGCCAAAGCCTTAGAAGTAAGATCAAGTAGAACAAGAGAGTCCTTACCGCCCGAAAAGGCACATATAAATGAGTATCCTTGTGGTTGGTATTTCTCATGTTGAGTCTGTATGAACTGTATTGCCTTTTGCTCTAGGCTAACCATGAGCGCTCGATTAACCTCATATAAACGATCAACATCGATAGGTTTAAGCTGAAGTCGCTCTTCGGTTAGTCGATAGATTGTTGGCTTTGTGTAAAAGCCGCCGCCCTGCGCTTCTGCTACGCATATACCATTCATCACATAGTGACGAATGCCTTCAGCCCATAATAATGGTTTATCAGTATTCTTAGGATAGTCCCAATACTGATCCATTCCGAAAAAATCCAATTCTTCATGGAAAACAGGACGAATCTCTTTTTGTACCTTTGCGTCAATTGTCAGACGGAAGATGCCATATTCCTCTGTCCATTCGTAGCCATACATGGAATCATTATACCTCCGTCAGCGAAGCAGATCACTGCATTTTTCTTTGCTTAGCCATGGACGATATTGATGTAATGCCGCGTGGCAATTCGGACACACGGTGATGAAGTCATCGAGTGAGTATCTGCGACTTCCATTCATATCGCATGGTGCGACAACAAGGTGGTTTCGAAGCAAATTACCACAATACTGATATAGAGAGTCAGGTGCTAGCTGACATATCATACATCGCTCTGCTAAGGGGAGTTTTCGACCGTCACGATTCTCAATGATTCTGTGCAGATGACTCAGCAGAGCTCCTTCAGGAAAACCTGTATACTCTGATTCGCTACCGAATGGTGCGAGCGAATAGTATGGAATATTCCGGCGGATTGCTGTTGCTACAGCATGTAATTCATCATGTTTGTCTTTGTACTCTGCGTCAATCTGAAAAAACAAACCACTGACATTCCATGCTTTAGGATCATCAGAATAACCCTTCTTGAATCGATCAATCTGATGACTCACACCGACACAATTGCGGAAATTCGCTGGACGCTTCTCTTCTGGGTGAATTGGCAACTTGTTCAATGTAGCACTCAGTTCTGTGATGGTTTCTGAATTTGGTGACAGGCTTTTGCCTTCGGAAGAATACAATGCATCTAACGCAAGAATAATCTCGTCGCGAGTGAAACCAACATTTGCCATAATCATCACACCTTTATTGTAACATGCTTTTCGTCGGCATCCCACATGAAGCGTTCATCCTTCGCAAGAACCTTTGGCATTTTCCAAATTAGTTCATTACCTGCTACCATGCCGTATTCAACTAGCAGCTGGCGTAGCTCTTCAGCTTCAAACCGTCGCTGCTCAATCTGTTCATCAATAAGGAGCGCAATTACAGCATCTGCAAATGTGCTGATCTCACTGGTACCGCTCACGATCATCGCGTGTAGGGTGTCCCCAGTCTGACTATCCAAGCCATAGATAGTGCGGGTGCCTTTCAGGTTTTTGCTGAAGTGCCTCAACACACTCTGCAAGAGTAAGGCTGTCCACGCTCTTTCGCCGGGAAGCGCCGGAAGCTGTGAATACCACCAGGGTTGAATATTGCGGAGTATTACATGATCGCCCATGTCGGCAAACAGATTATCTAAAGCCTTCTGCACACTCTCAAACCATACTTCGGTAAAGCCGATACTCTCGCCGGTGATATAGGTATGTTCAGCATAGAAGAGAAAGATAGGTTTGTCATATACCTGCATCTGTCCGCGCAGATTACCAGTCTTTACGCCCACGCTCTTCAGGTATGCCTCAAGATCCTCCTCTATAAAGAAACCGCCTTGATCACGCGCAAAATTCTTCATAATATCAAGGTTTGTTGTAACAGCAACTTCTCCCCTAGAAATATGATTCTTGGACTGGAACATGAGATGCTTTCCGTGATAGCCAATCTTTTCAAATAGATGCTGGGCTATGTCGTACACCGACCGAACATCATCCATGTCATTGTCGTTCAGGAACATCTGCATGTCTGCATGAACATACTCATAAAGCTGAGCAGCAGAAACATAGCCGCTGTTTTTATCAAGGAGCTTATCGATGATTTTTTCCATCTGATCCGCGCCTTCTTCCCAGTCTACAAAGGCATCTTCGTGAATGAGCCTTCCGGCGACAGATACTATGCGGAGGGAGTCTGCTACTGCCTGTTTTGTGGCAACCATGGTTGTTCCAAGCTGATTATAGAGATCATCCATTGATATGCCATCAAGATCAGCGGCAAGCACGATCTTCTCAGCCTTTTCAGTCAGTCGAGCATTTGTCGGAATATGGGGCTTATGCTCAGGTTGCTTTGGAACTTCCGACTGCTTGGGTTGTTCAGTTTTTTCTACATTCGTCTTGGGTTCGTCTCTTAGATTTTCTATTTCGGGCTTGGGTGGGGTAAGAACAACAGAAGGCTGTTCTACAGCAAGAGTGGGGTTGTCTTTGGGTGTTGCGGGCTTTTCAATCGGCTTTGGCTCGGACATAGAAACTGGGCAATCGGGTTCATTGCACAGTTTGCAAATCCACTGCCCATAAATCACTGCGGCTTGTACGGTAAGCGAACCTGAAATATAAGCTATCGGATTCATGATCTTAACATACTCACCAGAGGGTGGCGTCCGAGATAACACAATTGATCCTTTACCATTGTACTGAGCATCCAGCAGCGATCTGATTTTAAGCGGATATTTTTGGGCAATACTATCGCAGAACGACGCAAAGGTTTCTGCAGCAGAATTGCCCCTATATGTAGAGGTTTTTGTTCTAAGGATATACAGACGTTCCGGCTCAACCTCCTTGACTGGTGTGAGGCGGGCAATGATTTGCTTATAAAGGGCTTGCCTTTGGCCGATACTATACAAACCGTATCGGTTCATAATGACCCATGGATTCGCATTCTCAAATTGTTGAACGGTTAAGATGTTATGTTGAAGCAAGCATTTTTTGAGAGGTTCATATTCGTCTTCGGTCAAGAGTGCTTGGAGCTCAGCACCCAAGGATTTTGCTGTTTCGGCAGTTTTGGGCTTGCTGACTGGTTGTTGTGGAATCTCAACGCCAGTATGTGCACTCTTTGGCATGAACCACCCAGGCCGTCCTTCCGTTGCCTTTCCACCCTCCTTGGCATATTTGAAGTCATAGCCCATCTTGCGCAGTTCGTTGATTTGCCGATACAGTCCCATATCACCAAGCAACCACAGGCAGCCATTCTGACGCCGTTTATCAATCCATGTAATACCGTTATGTTCTGCATACAATAGAACGGGATCAGATGTGACACCCTCCATTACTAGCTGTTGCGCAACAGGAGGTTTAGCCATTACTGTTTTATTAAATGAGGAAACAGGAACTGTTTGAGCTTCTGGTGACGATTCAGTTTCTTTCCGCTTTACAGACGTCAGCTCAATTGGCTGAGGGATAGTCGTTTCGGAAGATCCAACAGGATTGTTCTCTTCAATCATTCGGGTATAATCTGCATAATACCTCAAGACAGACAACATGCGTTCGGATTTCCCGCGATTAAAGAACTTGAAGAGTCGATCCCCTTCAAGACGCACACGAAGGCGTGTGATAGATGCTTTATCAGATACAGTAAAGAAGGAAGAAGAGAGTAGTTTTTTATTCGCACAATACTCCTCAAGTTCTGCTGCAGACTGTTTCAATTCAGTCAATCGAGCAGCTGGTACTTCCTTTGCCAGCCACTCGAAAAAAGCATTGCGAAGATATGTGCTTTCTTGTTGTATCTCAGCCAAACCCGATTCTCCCTTCTTCGCATCAAGCGATAATGCAAAACCCCATACTCTTTCAATGCATTCAGTACAGCATGACTTGTTTGTGTACTGGGCGTAACTAATGGGCATGCTTGCGCATCTTGAACATCATAATCCAATATATATCATACCATAATGCGTAGAATAACTCAATATAATGCAGCACATCAGGAATAAAAAACTGTTTTGATGTTACTCAATCAGCCAGAATATAGTACCATATATTAACATAAACGTATCCAATCTCCTTGCTGTTTCGTATTCCATTTTGTAGTAATTGTCTGATCACCTTCTTCGATAAAAGTCCTCGTCGATGCGTTTCTTCCAATCGCTTCCCAGCGGCTGGCTGCACCGCACGGCGCAGATGGTCTCGCTGAGCACCTCATAGTTGAGCGCGGTACCTTCGCTGTCGCTGTGGTAGTTCACGGCGCGGTCGGCGTCGATACCAAAGTGACCGGCAGTTTCCACCGCGTCGATGTTCGCGCCGAGGAACAGAAACTCCCAGCCGTAGCGGCTCTTCTGCCGCTCGATCATCTGCTTGACGCGGTCGCTGCTGTAATGGCGGCTGGCGTTCTCCATGCCGTCCGTGGTGATCACGAACAGCGTGTGCTCCGGGCGATCCTCCTCACGGGCATACTTGTGGACGTTGCCGATGTGGTGAATCGCGCCGCCGATGGCGTCCAGCAGCGCCGTGCAGCCGCACGCGACATACTGCCTTTCGGTCAGCGGCTCGACCCGCCAGACGTCGATGCGGTCGTGGATGACCTTGCTCTCGTTGGAGAAGAGCACCGTCGAAACAAGCGCTTCGCCCTCAGCGGCCTTTTGCCGCGCAATCATCGAATTAAAGCCGCCAATCGTGTCCTTTTCCAGCCCCGCCATGGAACCGCTGCGATCCAGAATGAAAACAAGCTCCGTCAGATTCTTCTTCATGGTTGTTGCTCCTTTCAGTCAGCCTTGCTGTTTACCGTTGATGTGTACCCGTCATAGTGCTCCTCCCACCGGGTGACGATCTCGCGCAGATCGTCATGGAGAAGGGCAAGCGCCTCATCGCGCAGGCGTACCATCGTATCATCCAAGCCGTTTCGGGCGTAGAAGGGCCAGGCGATGGCACAGGTGATGTCGGTCAGCGTGTCGCAGTCCCCGCCCAGCGAGACCGCCGTGCGCAGCGCGTCCTCAAAGCTCACGGACTCCAGAAACGCCGTGATGGCCTGCGGCACCGTGCCCTGGCAGGTTTCATCAAAGCGATAGCGCGGCCTGATTTCGTCCACTGTCTGCTCAAGGGGATAGAAATTCTGCTCGATATAGCCGCGGATGCCGTCCCTGCTTTCCCCGGCACGCGCCAGGTAGATGGCTGCTGCCACCGTCTGCGCTCCTTTGATGCCCTCCGGATGGTTGTGCGTCACCTCGGCGGACTGCCTGGCCAGCTCAAGCGCCTCATCCAGCGTGGCGGCGACGTCCCCGCACGGGGACACGCGCATCGCGGAGCCGTTTCCAAAGCTGCCGTAGGGGCGGGGATGAGGGGAAACCAGCCAGTGCCGGAAGCGCCCGCCGTAGCCGCCCATGGGGCAGGGGTACTTCGCTGCGATCTGCCGCATGGAGGAGACGACGCTTGCCTTGAAGTCTCCGCCTTCGCCTGTCTGCATCAGCGCGCTGGCCACAGCGATGCTCATCAGGCTGTCGTCGGTGGTGTTGCTCCCCGGCGCAAACAGCGGAAAGTCCTTTGTCTTGATGCTGTGAAACTCGTAGGTCGAGCCAGCGATGTCGCCGATGATCGCTCCAATCATGAAAAAACGCCTCCCTGTCTTTGATGAACACAGTCTATCAAAAACAGGGAGGCTTGTGGTCGCCTGTAAAGCGACAAATCAATAGCCAAGCAGCTGCAGATCGAGCTTGAAGAGAATCTGGTTGATTTCCATGATGTCGTAGTTGCCCGTCATGATACAGTATTCCACGACGATGTCCGCCTTGCTGCTGTGGGACAGGGCAAAGCCCGCCTTCATGAGCATATCCTTCGTTTCATCCAGCGACAGCTTCAGCGCGATGGCAAAGGCCAGCGCCGTCTGCTTGCTGGGTTTATAATCCGGGATGTTCTTGATCTTGTTGAACAGCCTGCGATCCACGTTAGCCCGCTTGTAGCATTGCGCGTCGGACATGTGCTTTTCGTCGATCTTGCGGATGAGCATCTGCGCGAAGCTCTCGTCCACCTGACGAAGCATATCACGAAGGCTGGCGTCCGAAGCCATGGACGGTGCGCGGCATTCCTCCGGCTCCGCTTCGGTTGCCTTTGCCTTTTCCAAATACCGGCGCTGAAGCCGCATCCGCACGGATTCGCTGGGCGCGCTCAGGCGCTCATCGACGTACACATCGTCGATGTAGGCTTCGATATCCGGAAGCAGCTTGCTGCTGACCTCAAAGGCGTCCTTCGAGAACACGACGATGTAGACCGTCATGTCGTGGTCGAGCAGGAACTGCGTGATGGTGTCCATCGCCACCTTGAGTGCCTGCGCCTTGGGATAGCCGTAGACGCCGGAGGAAATCAGGGGAAAGGCCACGCTCTCGCAATGGTATTTGTCCGCAAGCTCCAGAGAGTTCCGATAGCAGGCGGTCAGCAACTCACGCTCGCCATGATGACCGTCCTGCCAGATGGGGCCTGCGGTGTGGATGACGTATTTGCACGGCAGACGATACCCGTGGGTGATCTTCGCCTCGCCGGTTCTGCAACCGTGCAGCGTCCTGCACTCTTCAAGCAGCTGCGGCCCTGCGGCACGGTGGATGGCGCCGTCCACGCCGCCGCCACCCAGCAGGGTCGTGTTGGCGGCGTTGACGATGGCATCCACCGACATCTTCGTAATATCGTTTCTGACAATCTCAAGCGGCATGTCTTTTCCTCCTAGCCCCGGAACCGGGCTTCTTATGCAAACTGGTATTCCATGTCCGTCAGCGCGGCAGCAATGACCTCCTCCGCGTGATAGCCCGGATTCAGCCAATCGGGAGCGGCGTCCGCCGGCAGCAGCACCGGCATACGGGGGTGGATAAACGCGATGCCGGGGGCCGCGTCTCGGGTCAGGATGGTAAACGCCGGGACGATCACGCCGTCATGATTCTCCAAATGGTAGATGCCTGCCAGATACAGCGTATCAGCGCGTGCAGGGCGAATGGCATATTTCGTCCTCGCAGCGCCGCGCCTCTCCCACTCGAAGTAGTGGCTGGCAGGGATGACGCAGCGCCGCTGGCGCATGCCGTCCCTGAACATGGGCTTTTGCGCAGCGGTTTCAGAGCGGGCGTTGATGATGGGGCGACCGTTGGGGAATGCGTATCCCCATCGCATGGCAAAGGGCTGGACATCCTGCTTCCGGTTGTTCGCCAGCACCGGGACAATATCGGAGGGGAAGATCTCGCCGGAGGTTTTCAGCCCTTCCGGCGTCTTTTTGCGGTTTAGTTCGTCAATCATCCGGCTGAGTTCATCGGACAGGTCATCCTCGGCGATGTAGTAGCGACCACACACAGGTGATTCCTCCTCTCTGGGACCAATGACGATATAACGCTATCTTGGACTTGGATTTTGCGCAGGACAGAATCGCGTCAGGAGCATTGATTCGCCCATTGCAGCAGCTCAGTCTGACTTGCAGACGGGCTGAACACTCTTCCGTTCAGGAATCTGGCTTCCGGGCAGCTGGACGCAAGCAGCTTGACCGTATCGCCCAGCCCGCTTCCGCCGGACGTTGCAAAGGGAATGATGGTCTTGCCGAACAGGTCATGAGCCTCAAGGAAGGTATTGATGATCCTGGGCGCGACATACCACCATATGGGGAAGCCCAGATAGACCGTGTCATAGTCTGCCATGTTGTCACGGAGCATCTCCATTTCAGGCCGACAGGAAGGATCGCGCATCTCAACGGAGCTGCGGGACGCCTGATCCTGCCAGTCTAGATCCTTCTTCGTGTATCGAATCCTGGGGGATATTTCAAACAGATCCGCGCCAATTGCTTCAGCAAGATGCTCAGCCACTTTGGCAGTATGACCACTCGCGGAGAAGTACGCAACAAGTTTCCTACTCATGCACATGCACCTCGTCATACAGTGTGATTCCTTAGCCACCATTATAGCAGGTTTTCAGATTCTCTTCCACTATAATGTTCCTCGGAAGCCATCTGTCACAGAGGGTGCAGAGAAGGCATGGTGCAAGGTTTTCTGAGCGATGTTAGGAATGCAAACAGGAATCTTTGAAACCGCTAATACCATCTAAGCGACGCCCCTAATGGGGAATGTGGTATGCTTGGGAGCGCGCCCGAAAACGGTTCCCGAATTGCCGAAAAAAGCCCTCAAAGGCGGCGAAAACCAAGCCGGGCTGTCATGTCTTCTCAGAACGGCTTGCAGCGTCGCACAAAATAATTTGCACGGAAATTCTAATGAAGGAAAAAGCGCGTTAGAAATCAGACCGAAAAATTAGAAATCTGCTAATGGCTTCTTGAAATAATGAGCAGGAGCACCGGCTCCACTGACACCAAAAATAGAAAAACCCCCGATTCCTAAGTTGAAGGCTGTTAGCAGCTTTTTGGCTCGGAATCGGGGATTTTTCGGTGGTTTTGGCGCACCCGGCGGGATTCGAACCCACGGCCTACCGCTTAGGAGGCGGTCGCTCTATCCTACTGAGCTACGGGTGCATGTGCCGGAAAATTCAGTATTTTCAATGGTTTTCCGGCATTTGATTGTTATAATCTTATTTTCATTTCTGCTAACGAATCGGCCTGTTTTAGGTCTCTCGTGTTAGCAGGATGTTTGCACTGCAAACTATTCTGTGGGGACAAAAAACCAGCGCTCACATTTCATTAGCAGAAATGTGATAGGCAGAAGGAGATGCGTCCGACGCAAGTCGAACCCTTGACCCGCTTTGCAAAACACGCTACGGATTCGGTCGAACTCTTTCTTAGGAGGCGAGTACTCTATCCAGCTGAGCTATGGATGCAAAGGACTTTTCCCCGTTTCCACGGAAAATCGTTCATCTTTGATTATAGTGGAAATCGGGGAAAAAGTCAATTTATTTTGCCAAAATCAGTCGCCCAGCGAAATGCCCATGCTTCTGGCGGCGCGGACGGCCTGCGCGTCGGCAGGGACGAATTTCGTCTTGCCCGCAACCTCGGAAAGCGGATTGTGGGAAACGGTATTGCCGACCATCGCAACGGCCTGACCGTAATTTTCCGCCGCGATCAACTGTGCGGCGTGCACGCCGAAGACGGTGGAAAGCATGCGGTCGTAGGCGCTCGGGGAACCGCCGCGCTGCACATGTCCCGGCACAACGGCGCGCGCCTCAACGCCGACCATCTCCTCCAGCTGCTTGGCAATGCGGTTGGCGATGCCGGTAAAGCCGGTCTCCTCGCGGAACACGGCGCGCTTGCCGCAGGCGGGCTCCACGGAGTCCATGTGCGCGGAGAGCAGCAGCGGCTCCATCCCCTCCTCGCCCTCAAAATAGGCATAGAGATTGCCCGCGTTGCCGCCGATCTTCGCGGCGGTATCGTCCTCGCGCGGCTCCGCGCCGAGGGCACGCAGTTCTTCCTTCAGCCGGGCGCACATCTCCGCCTCATGCAGGGAAGGATTATCGATCGAAACCAGTCCGGCAAAGAGATCCATCAGACGTTTTTGCTGAATCATATGGCCTTTCGCCCCTTTCGGATTCATTCGGGAGCATTATACAAACGCGCACAGCGGATGTCAAGCGTTGACGGCGGCGCGCGCGGTATGCTAAACTTTTGAATGAGATCCAACCGCAAGGAGGAGAAAGACCATGACGCTGCAGCAGCTCCACTATGTCCTCGTCATCGCGGAGGCGGGCTCGCTCAACCGCGCCGCCGAGCAACTGTATCTTTCGCAGCCCTCGCTCACCAGCGCGGTGCGGGAGCTGGAAAAGGAGCTGGGCATCGTGCTGTTCAACCGCTCCGGCCGCGGCGTGACCCCGACGCAGGACGGCGCGGAATTCCTGCTCTATGCCCGTCAGCTCTACCATCAATACGAAAGCCTGATGGATAAATACAGCGGCGGAAAAAACATCAAGCGCAAGTTCGGCGTGTCCACGCAGCACTATTCCTTCGCCGTCAAGGCGTTTGTGGAGCTGGTGAAGCGGTTTGATACCTCGCAGTACGAATTTGCGATCCGCGAGACCAAGACGCGCGACGTGATCTCCGACGTGGCGACGCTCAAAAGCGAGATCGGCATTCTTTACCTTTCAGATTTCAACCGCGCGGTGCTGATGAAGCTGCTGCGCGCCAACCGGCTGGAATTTCATCACCTGATCGACTGCCGCGCCTACGTCTACCTCTGGATGGGGCATCCGCTGGCGGGCAAGGCCTCCGTCACGTTTGACGAATTGCGCGAATATCCCTGTCTTTCCTTTGAGCAGGGCGATGCAAGCTCCTTCTATTTTGCGGAGGAAATCCTCAGCACCAACGAATACACCCGCACCATCAAGGCCAACGACCGCGCCACGATGCTGAACCTGATGATCGGCCTGAACGGCTACACCCTCTGTTCCGGCATCATCTGCGAAGAGCTCAACGGCGACGACTATGTGGCGGTACCCTTCTGCGCCGATTCCGTGGACGGCGCGAGCAACATGGACATCGGCTACATCGTCCGGCAGGATATGCTGATTTCTGACATTGGCAAACAATATATCTGCGAATTGCAAACCTATCTCCGTCACGCCGCGCGCAGCGGGAAATAAGTCCAAAAAGAGCGATTGACCCATCCGGAAATTCCTTCCGGATGGGATTTTTTATGTCTGCGCATCTATTATAGATTCAATCTATATCTCAGTATATTGTTTGCGTATTGGACGAAAACCTACCGTGGTGCTAGACTATGCTCACGTTAAAGAGAGGAGGGTGCAAGGGTGATCGAGCTTGAACAGATCAGCAAGACCTTTGCAGACGCCGGGCGAGAGGTTCACGCGGTCAATAACGTGAGCCTGACGATTCGCAACGGCGATGTATTCGGCATCATCGGTTTCTCCGGCGCGGGAAAATCCACGCTGGTGCGATGTATCAACCTGCTCGAGCGGCCGACGGAGGGTTCGGTCCGCATCGACGGGAAGGAGCTGACGCGAATGCCGGCCAAGGAGCTGCGTCAGGCACGCAAGAAGATCGGCATGATCTTCCAGCACTTCAACCTGATGCCCTCCCGAACGATTTTCGGCAACGTGGCCTATCCCTTGAAGGGCAGCGGCCTTCGCAAAGACCAGATCGCGGAAAAAGTGAGAAAGCTGCTCGATCTGGTGGGCATTGCGGATAAGGAAAACGCCTATCCCTCCCAGCTTTCCGGCGGACAGAAGCAGCGCGCCGCCATCGCCCGGGCGCTGGCGAACGACCCCGACATCCTGCTGTGCGACGAAGCGACGAGCGCGCTCGACCCGCAGACCACCAAGTCGATCTTAAAACTGCTGGAAAGGCTCAACCGCGAGCTGGGCATTACGCTGGTGGTCATCACGCACGAGATGGCGGTGGTCAAGGAGATCTGCAACCGCGTGGCGGTGATGGATCACGGCCGCGTGGTGGAAGAGGGCGAGGTCTTCAGCGTGTTCGCCTCCCCGAAGGAGGAACTGACGCGCAGCTTCATCAAGACCACCTCGAATTTGCAGAAGATCGAGGAGCTCATCGCAGCGAAATCCCCCGTGGTGGCGCTCAAGCCCGGCGAGCGGATCGTGCGGCTCTCCTATGTGGAGCGCAACGCCTCCGAGCCGCTGATCTCGACCATGACGAAAAAATACGGCGTGATCCTCAACATCATCTTTGCCGATATTGAAATCGTGCAGAACGCGCCCATCGGCGGTACGGTGGGCATTCTCTCCGGCCCGCAGGACAAGATGGACGAGGCGCTGGAGGATCTGAGAAGCAAGAACGTCGGAGTGGAGGTGATCCTGGATGCAGGAGATTCTGAATCGGTATCTGCCTAACGTCATGGAGCGCCTGCCGGCGTTCGGCAAGGCGATCGGCGATACGCTGATCATGGTGGCCTGGTCCGGATCCATCGCGTTCGTGCTGGGGCTGGTGCTGGGCGTGGTGCTGATTGTGACCCGTCCGGGCGGCATATTGGAAAACAAAGTGCTCTATCAGGCGCTGGACAAGGTGATCAACTTCTTCCGCTCGATCCCTTTCATCATCCTGCTGACGTGGGTGATCCCGCTCTCCCGCGCGATCATGGGAACCGCGATTGATGTTCCCGGCGCAATCGTGCCGCTGGTGCTGGGCACGGTGCCCTTCTTCTCCCGCCAGATCCACGCGGCGCTGTGCGAAATCGACCCCGGCGTGGTGGAGGCGGCGCGCTCCATGGGACAGAGCCCGGCGCAGATCATCCTGCGCTGGAATGTGGAGCAGGGCGTCATCGTCATTCCAAAATCGGTACACAAAAATCAAAATGGGGCATTAAACCTATTCATAGACATGCTGTTACACGCCGTCCAATAAATTTGAAATGCTTTAAAAAATATGTCGTAAATGAGGTCTTCCGGAAAATAGCCTTTTGTGACAGAACTGGGAATAGTATT
>ENA-ORMN01003060-ORMN01003060.1-human-gut-metagenome-genome-assembly--contig:-NODE-3060-length-13661-cov-2.654785_pt1 | contig 13661 bp, 16 predicted proteins | sample MGYA00242102_ERZ508993 | MGnify/ENA primary metagenome ERZ508993 (study PRJEB26280, sample SAMEA2338770) | human gut metagenome | biome: human gut; feature: human-associated habitat; material: faeces... | reverse complement strand
TACGAATACATCATTTCCATTTTCATCTGAGATGAAGCCAAATCCTTTTTTTGCATTAAACCATTTCACTGTACCCTTCATTGTACTGCCTCCTAAAAAACTAAATATAATCTATGTTCCCGAAGTAATCTCCCCGGAAACAAACAACACACTTAAAGTACCACATAATAGTCGGGGTGTCAATGCTGTTTCTCCGTCTTTTTTATCGAATACGAAAATTGTAAAACCCCTTTACTTCAAACGCATTCTGTATACAACAGGTTTATCACTGTCGACAAATGGCGCATGAATGATCATCTTATCTGCTTCGCGTGTATACACAGGTTTCTGATCGTAACCAAGTACACTAAACTCTGTGATAATACCATGAAAATCTTTGCTTTCTTCACCCATACTCTTGACGATCACGTCTTCGCCATGCTGCTGCATTGGAATAATATAAATGCAATCCTCACGACAGGTGAAACGTACATCCGTGGAATCAAAGTCTTTTCTGCCCTCTTCCGAAAACATTCCCTCAACCACTTCCGTATTGCCTTCTGCCTGAACACGCCAAGGATGACTGTCGTAAATGGCCTCTCCGTTGACATCAAGCCATTCTCCGATCTCATTGAGCATCTGCACCTCTTCCTCACAAATGCTGCCATCTGCCTTTGGTCCGACATTTAACAACAGACAGCCGTTTTTGCTGACAATGTCTACCAGATCCTGCAAAATATCTTTGGTCTGCTTAAAACGGTTCTGCTCCGTATAACACCAAGAATTAAACGCCATAGAAGTATCTGCCTGCCAATAAAATGGCTTTGCCTCTGAGAAATGACCGCGTTCCATATCTAAGATCGCTGTGCCAAGCATCATTGCATCATGCTTATAGGAAATAGCCACATCCATTCCCCATTCTACACCACGATTATAATAGTAAGCTGCAAACTTTTTCAAATATGGTTTTACCGATTCATGCTGAATCCACCAGTCGAAATAAACCATGGCAGGACGATATTTCTCAACCAACTCCACATTTCGTGCAAGCCAGTCTTCCATGAAGTCTTGTGGTGGCGCCGGACTAAAGAGATCCTGATTGTCCGGTTCCGGCATGGCCGGATAATAAAAATCACCCAATTTCATCGGCTGCTTGATATCGCTGTCAAATTCACAACCATGTCCCATAAAAAATGCGTGTTCTACACGGTGATTAGACTCACAAAAGATCATATCTTCCTCTTGGATCGCCTCTTTCAACTCACCTAAGACGTCACGCTTCATTGCCATTTTCACGCTTGTCCAATCGCTGATCTCGGAATCATACATTTGAAATCCATCATGATGCTCTGCGACCGGCATAACATACTTTGCACCGGCTTTTTTGAATAGCTTTGCCCACTGTTTCGGATCAAACTTTGGTGCCGTAAACATTGGTATAAAGTCCTTATATCCAAATTTCGTATGTTCCCCAAAGTTTTTGCGGTGCCATTCCCATTCTTCCATGTCCTGAATATACATGTTACGGGAATACCATTCATTATTATGGGCGGGTACGCTGAATATACCCCAATGAATAAAAATGCCAAATTTCGCATTTCGAAACCATTTTGGTGCCTCATAGGCAGCCAACGAATGCCAATCCGGTTTGTAAGGACCTGCTGCAATTACATCATCCGCAATTTTTAAATATTTCTCCTGTACTGTCATGTCGTCAAATTCCTTTCTCATAATCATTCTGACCGCACTGCATCACTTTTATTGCTGAAATCGGTATGTCTTATCCTCCGTGCAATACACGATCGGTAGTCCAAATTCCTGCAAAGCATGAATATCCTCATAGACACTCTTACGCTCTCCGGCTATTCCTTTCTCTGTGATCCATTCCAAGATTTCTTTCATGGTCAGTCCATGCTTCTCATCCGTCTGCTCGGTCAAAACCTGCATCACCAGCAACAATCTCATACGTACATTCTTTACCATTTCTTTCCTCCATTACTGCTCTTCGGACGCGTATCAAATCCAACTCATCCGGTTTCTGACTAAACAACACGTGTATTTTCTGCTTCGGATGCGGACAATTCTCAATGAATCTGCCATCTTCATCCTTCATCTTTTCAACGGTAACAAGCACATTTTCACCGGAAGGCTTCATAATCTCTACCTGATCACCTACTGCAAATTTGTTACGTTGCTCCATCTCTACAAATCCCTGCTCATCTGAACTGCCTGCCAACCCCAAATACGTATACTTTTTAACATACGTATTGTTGTCATATATCTGTGATTCATGCGTCGTCGGTCCATAGAAAAATCCTGTCGTAAACTGACGATATGTACACTTAGAGATCTCGTCCCGATAGTGATCCAGATTAGCTGCATACAACTCCGGTGAATCAAAATAATCGTCAATTGCCTGTCGATAGGTTCGCGCTACGTCAGCCACATAAAGTGCTGTTTTCATACGTCCCTCGATCTTAAAACTATCAATGCCTGCCTGCACCAGATCCGGAATATGCTCTATCATGCACAAATCTTTGGAATTGAAAATATAAGTTCCTCTCTCATTTTCCTCCACAGGGAGAAATTCTCCCGGTCTGTTTTCTTCCATAATATAATACTTCCAGCGGCACGGATGCGTACATGCCCCCAGGTTAGCATCTCTGCCGGTAAAATAATTACTTAAAAGGCAACGGCCGGAGTAGGAAATACACATTGCTCCATGTACAAATGTTTCAATCTCCAAGTCATCCGGAATATTAGCCCGAATCTCTGCAATTTCTTTAATGGACAATTCCCGCGCCGAAACCACTCGTTTGGCACCAAGTCTCTGCCAGAAAAGATATGTCTCGTAATTGACATTATTGCTCTGTGTACTAATATGAACTTCTATCTCAGGGCACACCTCTCTTGCAATGGTAAATACACCCGGATCGGAAATGATCAAGGCATCCGGACGAATCTCTTTTAATTCGTGAAAATAAGCACGTACCCCTTCCAGATCACGATTGTGGGCGGTAATATTCGCAGTGACGTACACTTTTTTCCCGCGCTCGTGAGCATAGGCAATTCCTTTTTTCATATCTTCTGCAGAAAAGTTTTTTGCTTTCGCACGCAGGCCGTACATTTCCCCGCCGATATAAACAGCATCAGCTCCGTATTCTACAGCTGTCTTAAGCACTTCCAGACTGTTTGCCGGTGCCAGAACTTCCGGTTTATTTCTCATTTTCATCGTCCTCCATTCTTGTACTGATCGTCATGCCATCGCCTTCGGACAGGCAGATGGTCTCTAATTTATCATGATGCATCAACGTATATAAATATTCCCGCATTCTCGCATGAATCGTGCGATCACGGCGGGTAACAGCAAAGCGGGACTCCAATACATCCCGGTCATGCAGCACATTGTCCGAGATCAATACCCCGCCCGGTTCCAACAATGTAATTACATCCGGGAGAAAATTCAGATACTGCCCTTTGGCGGCGTCCATAAAGATAAAATCATAAGTTTTTCCGTCTTCACATAACTGCTGCAGCACATCAACCGCATCGCCTTCTATCAATTCAATCTGACCGGTCTTGTCATGCTTTTCCAAATTTTTCCTTGCCTCGACAAGACGCATTTCTACTTTTTCTATCGTCGTAATTTTTGATGTCTCCGGCAGACAATGCCGCATAAACAGAGCCGAATACCCGATCGCCGTTCCTACTTCAAGCACTCTTGCCGGCTTTTTTGTCTTTAAAAGATACCGCAGGACATCGCGGGTGGCACGACGAATAATAGGCACCTCAGTACGAAGTGCCTCTTTTTCCAACGCATTCAAATACTCCGGATAATCCGGGCGAAGTGAATCAAAATACACTTCTACTCTCTGTTCATCCATCATTTTACTTCCTTTACGATCTCATCTAAAATCTCATCATATGTCATACTCGTATTCAATGTATATGTTTTCGCCTGAACGATGCTCTTTTTTCCCATCGACAATTTCAGGCGTATATAGAAAGAATAGGCATTTGCCACAAGTCCTTCCGATTCCAGATTTTTGGACACGGTAAAAAGGTCATCCGACTCTGCCACCACAAAACTCTTATCATGGCCGGGCGGTGCCTCTGCGATCACGTCTCCAAATACTTCATTGGCGAAAGAATAGGTACCGCGGCAGGCATTGACTGCCACAAATAAAACGATACTGTACAAAACAAGGTTCAGTACAAAAATCAGGATTCCCCGGATCAAAAACAATGCCGTCGTTCCTCTTCGTTCCGATTTTTCTGCCATACTGCCGCGCCTCCTTTCTGCCATGGTCTATCACGTTTCCCCAAAGAGGGGGTGTTCCCAATTTTTTCCTCTTGTTATACTTCCATAATGATCGGAAGAATCATTGGATTTCGTTTCGTCTTTTTCCAAAGGAAATCATTGAGGGAATCTTTAATCTCGGATTTGATCTTGCCCCAATCCGTAATTCCACGATCAAACAGACGTTCTAGTGCAATATTAACAATTTCCAGACATTCATCCATCAGGTTTTCTGCCTCACGCACATAGACGAAACCACGCGAAACAATATCCGGTCCGGCAAGAACCTGTCCGGAACCACGTTCCATCGTCAATACAACGACAAGCAATCCATTTTCTGACAAATGCTGACGGTCACGAAGTACGATATTTCCAACGTCGCCGACACCAAGCCCGTCTACCATGATTCCCTGCGCCTGCACTTCACCGACAATCTTTGCACTGTCTTCTTTTAATTCCAGAACATTTCCGGATTTCATAATAACGACATTTTCCTTTGAAATCCCCATCTCCTGCGCCAGTTCTCCATGGCGTAAAAGATGACGGTATTCTCCATGAACCGGAATCGCAAATTTCGGGCGTACCAGCGAATAGATCAATTTTAATTCTTCCTGGCATGCATGTCCGGATACGTGTGCATCCTGGAAGATAACTTTTGCGCCCTTCATGGACAATTCATTGATCACCTTCGATACACTCTTTTCGTTACCCGGAATCGGATTCGAACTAAAAATAACCGTGTCTCCCGGTTTGATCGTAACTTTGCGGTGGATGGAAGCAGCGATACGAGACAATGCTGCCATCGCCTCTCCCTGGCTTCCGGTCGTTACAAGTACGATCTGTTCATCGGAATAGTTTTTCATTTCTTCAATGCTGATGATAATATTGTCCGGTGCCTGTATATACCCCAGTTCTACTGCCGTATTGATAATATTTACCATGCTTCGTCCTTCGACGATGACTTTACGTCCATGTTTTCTCGCAGAGTTAATGATCTGCTGTACACGGTCTACATTCGACGCAAACGTAGCGACGATAATACGGCTCTTTTCATTTTCATCAAAAATCGTGTCAAATGTCTTTCCAACCGTTCTCTCGGACATTGTAAATCCCGGTTTCAATACATTGGTACTGTCTGCCATCAATGCAAGCACACCTTTTTTGCCAAGTTCACCAAAGCGGGCAAGGTCAATGCTGTCGCCATAAACCGGCGTATAATCCACCTTGAAGTCCCCAGTGTGTACGATCACACCAGCCGGTGTGTAAATGGCAAGAGCAGCAGAATCCGCAATACTGTGGTTCGTACGGATAAATTCAATACGGAAATCTCCAAGATTGATATACTGTCCATACGATACTACTTTTCTTCTCGTCACACCCATGAGGTTGTGTTCTTTTAATTTATTTTCAATGATCGCCATCGTCAGATTTGTCGCATAGATTGGAACATTTAACTCTTTCAAAACATATGGTAATGCTCCGATGTGGTCTTCATGTCCATGTGTGATAACAAATCCTTTTACTTTTTCAATATTATCTCTAGCTTTCTGTATTTTCTGAGCAATATCAAAAATGTTTCTTTCTTTATATTTTTTTATATCTTTTTCATATTTAAAAACTTCTTGACATCCACAATAATACTTTCTTCTGTCTCGAAAGCCGTAATATTCATACCAATCTGTTCCAAACCCCCCAAAGGTACGATACGTACTCTTTCATTTCCTGTTTTAACTTTTTTACTCAAAATTACACCTCTCTGTTCTCTTTATGATAATTCAACATCTTCCAATAACTCTTCGAAATATTTTGATATAATGCGCAGTTCTTCCTCGTCTTCTACAATATCATACAGTACGCTGTCATTTTCTTCCTCTACCGCGCGTAAGATCAATGAAATCTCTTCGTCATCTGCTTCTTCGTTTTCTTCCTGTGCCGGATCCACATTGGATACGAGCAAATATTGTCTTCCGGCGATATCCGCTTTTTCCCACACAAAAAAAGCATCCTCACTGCCATCCTCAGCGGTGAGCATAATTGTACCATCGTTTGCCATGGTTTCCTCCTTTTTACTTTTGTAAAGAATCCAAATATCCTTGCAAAATAAACGTTGCGGCAATCTTATCTACGTATTGTTTGCGGTTTTCACGGCGTACATTGCCCTCTTTCAGCACTTCCATCGCAGATACGGTTGACAACCTTTCATCCCAAAAGATCACTTCCAAACCGGTTCTCTTTTCCAGTTTTTCCTTGAATTCCTCTGTTTTCTGAACGCGCTCTCCTGACGTATTGTTCATATTTTTCGGCAGTCCAAGCACGATTCTTTCTACTTCATATTCTGCGATCAGCGCCTCAATTCTTGCCAGCGTCTGACGCAGTTTTGTCTCACTTTTTCTCTTTATCACTTCTACGGGCTGTGCCGTAAGCAGAAGTCCGTCACTGACAGCCACTCCTACCGTCACAGAACCATAGTCAAGCCCCATAATTCTCAATTCACTTATTTCCTTAAATTATTCTCGATATAATCTTCCAAAAACAACTCGATGATCTCATCGCGCTCTGCACGCATAATCAGACTGCGAGCTCCTTTATGACTGGTAATATAAGTCGGGTCTCCACTCATCAGATAACCGACGATCTGGTTTACCGGATTGTATCCTTTTTCTGTCAATGCTTCATATACGGAAGCGATGATCTCACGTACATCATAATCTTTTTCCAAGTCTACTTTAAATAATTGTGTGTTGCCATTCTCTTGCTGCATTCTCTCTTCTTACTCCTTTCAGACTCCCTTTGTTATCACCGTACTCATCAAAACATTACTTTTATTTTAATATATGTGTGGTAAAATCGCAACCCATTTTTTGAAATTTACAAAATATTTTCTTTCTCTGCCACAAATGTTACCATCTGATTTTCTTCATATTTTGTCGTTTCAGCAGGGACGCCAAACCGCACATAACGCTCATTATGCCCGGTAAGATAGGATATTCCGTCAATTTTCTGAATTTCTTCAAAAAGTACGGTCACTTCTTTACCGATGAAATACTTGCGGTACTCTTGGTTCAATTGCTCGACATCCCGAATCAGAATCTCACTGCGGCGGTGTTTCTCCTGTGCCTCCACCTGATCTTCCATCTTCGCCGCTCTCGTGCCAGTTCGCTCGCTGTAAGGAAAAACATGGATATCTGCCAATTCCGCTTCTTTTACAAACGCTCTCGTCGTCTCAAAATCTTCGATCGTTTCCCCCGGAAATCCGACAATAACATCAGTTGTGATCGCCGGGTGCTCATAGAATCCGCGGATCTTCTCACATTTTTCCAAATATTCTACAGCTGTGTAATGTCGATTCATCCGTTTTAACGTAGTATCACATCCACTCTGTAAGGATAAATGAAAATGTGGGCAAAATTTGGTTACTTTTTTCAATTCCTTCAAAAATTCATCGCAGATAATGCGTGGTTCCAGCGATCCTAAGCGGATTCGCTCGATTCCGTCAATCGTATCCATTTTTTTCATCAATTCGACCAACGGCTGTCCTTTTAGTTCCACAAACTGCTTGTAGGGAGAACGGTCTACCCCATAGGAGGACAAGTGAATCCCCGTGAGAACCACTTCTTTAAATCCCTGTGCCGCATACTTTTTGACTTCTTCGATGACATCGTCTTCTTCACGGCTCTTCAACTGTCCGCCGCCACGCACATAAGGAATCAGACAATACGTACAGAACTGGTTGCAGCCATCCTGAATTTTGATGTATTTTCTCGTGCGCTCCTCGACCGGACTGCTCTCATGAACATTTTCCCGTAACCCCGTATCGTCATTTCCATTTTCTTCTACTTTCCATGACGGGCGGTGTTCTTTCACATAGTCTAAAACCTGCGAAGCGATCGATGCTTTGTCACGATTGGCAAATACCACATCGATGGTGTCATCGTCTTCCAGCTGTGCTTTCCCGCTTTCCGCATAACACCCCGTCGCAACGACGATACTTTCCGGATTCAGACGTCTGGCACGGTGAAGCATCTGGCGGGATTTTCGGTCTGCAATATTGGTAACGGTGCAGGTATTCACGATATAAACATCTGCCTTTTCTTTAAACGGAACAACCGTCACATGATTTGCTTCAAAATCTGCCTCCATCTTTTCCGTTTCATAAAAATTCACTTTACATCCCAGGGTCAAAAACGCCACTTTCATCGTCGTTGTTTTCCTCCATTCTACATTTTGCACAATTTTTTGATTAATTTTCTATACTTGTGGTTGATTTTTTCTATTGACATAATTTGCGCGACATAATACTATAATACATGAAGGAAGAAATTCCTTTCCAGAAAAAAATCTCAAAAAAGGAGGAACAAATTATGAAAACAGTAAAAATTTCTTTAAACTCCATTGACAAAGTAAAGGCATTTGTAAACGAAGTAACAAAGTTTGATGCTGAATTTGACTTGGTTTCCGGAAGATATGTAATCGACGCAAAATCCATCATGGGTATTTTCAGTCTGGACCTTTCCAAGCCGATCGACTTGAACATCCATAGTGAAAATGACGTAGATGCGATCTTGGAAAAATTACAGCCATTTATCGTCTAATCCGACATCAGGTTACATCGTCTCGGTAATTTATCGAGACTGTCTATGGGGAACAAAAAGTACAATGTGGGGACTGTGCATCTTTCAGAGATACAGTCCTTTTTTCTTGCTCTTTTTTCCTTTTTTTAAATCTCCCACCCTGTTTTTTATTCTTCCGAATCCGGTGAAACTTTTATGATCTCGCGTGTCGTCACCGCTGTCTCAAACATTTCATCAATTTTTTCCGAAAGATGTGTCTCGGATTTTTCGATGCACTCCAGATCCGGTTTGGTAACCGGGTGTTTTGCTACGAAAGTTGTACAACAATCTTCGTATGGCAAAATCGAAGTTTCAAACGTGTTGATCTTTTCTGCAATATCGATGATATCCTGCTTGTCAAAGGCAATGACCGGACGGAATACCGGCATCGTACAAACCGCATTTGTCGCTACCAGGCTCTGCATCGTCTGGCTTGCCACCTGGCCTACACTTTCCCCGGTGATCAATGACAGACATCCCGTCTCTTTTCCGATATATTCTGCAATTTTCATCATATAGCGGCGCATAATGATCGTCAATTCATCGTGTGGACATTTGTCATAAATATACATCTGAATATCCGTAAAATTCACCACATGAAGCGTGATCTCTCCGGCATATTCACTGACTAATTTTGCCAGATCAACTACTTTCTGTTTTGCACGCTCACTTGTATATGGCGGTGCATGAAAATACACGGCTTCAATCTTGACACCACGTTTCGCCATCATATAACCGGCTACCGGGCTGTCAATTCCTCCGGAAAGAAGGAGCATGGATTTACCGCTGGTTCCGACCGGCATTCCGCCCGGTCCCTTAATACTGCTCACATACACATACGCGCGGTGGCGGATCTCTACGTTGACAGAAACTTCCGGATGATGCACATCAACCGACGCATTTGGCATGTGGTCAAGGATATATTCTCCCGCCGCACGACAGATCTCCGGACTTGTCATTGCGTAACTCTTGTCACTTCGTTTCGCAAAAACTTTAAACGTAAACGGTTTGTCTCCAATCTCTTCTTTCATGTGTTCCAAAAGTTCTTTGCAGACCGTCTCAAACGTCTTATCTTCCACAAGAACAACCGGACAGATATGCGCGATACCGAAACATTTCGTTAAATTCTCAATGACTTCGTCAAAATCAAACTCACTTTTTGCCTCGACATAGATGCGTCCATTTTCTTTTTCTACCAGAAACTCACCTTCGCAGCGTGCCAGTTTTTCAATCACACGGTCGCGCAGGGCATCCTCAAAAATGTAACGGTTTTTTCCTTTAATTCCAATCTCGGAATATTTGATCAAAAATGCTTTTACCATGATTACCTCTTTTCTTATCTCCTAACATAACGCCGTAACACCGGCAATAGTTCTTTTAACTGTTCTACTGTATAATCTAATTCTTCAATTGTAGTATAAACTGAAAAACTAAATCGTATTGTCGATTCCAATAACTTGTCCGGCACTCCGATCGCCTGCAGCGTCGAGCTGATTCCCGGATGATTGGAAGAGCAGGCGGAGCCGGAAGACACATAAATCCCACGGTCTTCGAGGGCATGAAGCAGCACTTCACTTCCTACACCTTCAAAGCTTGCACTGACGACATGCGGCGCACACTCTCGCAATTCCGGTGTAACCGCGTGAACGGCAACTTTGTCAATCTCTTCCAGTTTTTGGATAAGATGCGCTTTGCATTCATACATCTGCGATACTTTCGCAAGATGATCTTCGTACATCTTCTTTGCCGCCAGTCCCAGTCCGGCGATTCCCGGCACATTCTGGGTTCCGGAACGCCGTCCGTTCTGCTGGCCGCCCCCGTGAATGATCGGATGCATTTTTACGCCATCTGCCACATACAAAAATCCGGTTCCTTTTGGTCCGTGGATCTTATGTCCGCTGACCGAAAGAAGATCAATCTTTAATTTTGCCGGTGCGATCTTCCTCTTACCATATGCCTGAATCGCATCCACATGATAGAGAATAGCCGGATCATATTCTTTTATCGTCTTTCCGATTCCCTCGATATCGAGAACGGAACCGATCTCATTGTTTACCATCATCGTCGAAACCAGGATCGTATCGGGACGAAGTGCTGCCTTCAGATCCTCCAATGAGATATGTCCCATCGAATCTACCGGAAGATAGGTTACTTCAAATCCAAATTGCTGCTCCAGATACAGACACGGTTCATACACCGCCGCATGTTCAAAGCAGGTGGTAATAATATGCTTTCCGCGGCGTTTGTTGGCAAGTGCGGTTCCGATCAATGCCTGATTGTTACTCTCCGTCCCTCCGGAAGTAAATATAATATTTTTTCGTTTACATTTTAACGTGGCTGCGATCGCGTCTGCCGCTTCGCGGATATACTTTTCCGCCTCTACACCTTTTCCATGCAGGGAGGACGGATTTCCGTAATCCTCGCACATCACTTTGGTCACTAACTCTGCCACTTCCGGAAATGCTTTCGTCGTAGCTGCATTGTCTAAATATGCTTCCATTTTTTATTTCCTCACTTATTTTCTTCCATGCGAAACATTATCACTGACAACAATGCCAGTCCTGCCGTCTCGGTACGTAAAATCCGTTTCCCAAGGGAAATCGGCTCAATTCCCTGCTGCATCGCACGTTCGACTTCTCCTCGTTCAAACCCGCCTTCCGGTCCGATAAAAATGCCAATCTCCGCAGCTTCCGTAATATTTTCCAAAACCTGTTTGGTCGCTTCCATGTCATCAAAAAGTTCGTATGGTATTACATTTTTTTCCAGTTCCCCTGCCATTTCCAAGGCTTTTCCAAAATCTACCACTTCATGAACTTCCGGGATAATTCCTCTTCCGCTCTGTTTCGCCGCCGCCTCAGCAATCGCCTGCCAGCGGCTCACTTTTTTTTCCGCTTTCTTTTCATCCAGTTTTACGACCGCGCGTTTTGTCCGCACCGGCACAATCTCATAAGCACCAAGTTCTACCGCTTTTTGTATGATCCATTCCATCTTATCGGCTTTGGGGAGTGCCTGAAACAAGATTAGTTTTGACGGCAGTTCCGTCTGCACCGGCCGTTTCTCTTCAATCACAAGCTCGACGCTCTCCGGCTGAAAGGATTCGATGGCACAAAGATAATCCACGCCACGCCCCGCCGATATGACAAGTTTTTCGCCTTCTTTCATACGCAGTACATTGGCAATGTGATTCACATCATCCCCTGTAATCTGTGCATGTCCATCCCAAATCTGCTCAAGTGGCACAAAAAAATGATACACGTTATTTCCTCCATTTTTACCGCAAAGAGCACAAGCATTGTACATGCCTGTGCTCATAACTCTTCATGAAAATAATGGTTGTCTTTACAGAAAGAAACCTTATCCCAAAAGTCCGTATTTGTTATACAGTGACGTTCCGGAATTCAATGTCAGCTGATTGGATGCCAGCTGGTAAAATCCATTTGCTTTCGTCGATAACCGGGAAGCATATCCGGATGCTCCACTGAGAAAGTTCTTGATATCGCTTGTCGAAGCTTCTTTGAACTTCTTTTCATCGATGGTAAGGGTCTGATCGTCTTCCATCGTAATGCCGATCTTATTCCACTGTGCTTCGTGAGCTTTCGTATCATTTACCATCCATGTCCGGCTCTGTGAAATGCTCACAAGATCACTCTTTCCGGTCTGTTTCGCCAGGGCATTGTAAGTATTTACCAAATCCTTTACTTTACTGTAAACGGCATCACCGGATGCCTTATCATAATCTATCGCCGTCACGGCATCTGCTGCTTTTTTCATCTGATCCGCTTCGCTTTTGATGCTTGACAATGCTTCATCGCTTGTCGAAGTCTTCAATTTACTGATCTTATCATTGATCGTATTCAAATAATCTTCGGATGAACTGTTCTTACCGGAACTGCTCGTCTTATCTGTCGAAGATGTCTGCTTTGCATAATACGATTTCAACATCTTTGTGTAGACGCCGCTCCGCATCAGACTAAGATCTCCAAAATTGGAAGCAGATAAAAAACTGCCCGCGGAAATACTTGACTTCGAACCAAATAATGTATTTGCTATCATCGAATTCATACTAACATTCATACCGATCGACTCCTTTCGATTGCATACATCGTTCCTTCTATACCTATTATCGTCTATTATAACAGATATGTAAAGTCTTTTCCATATATTTTTTTCATTCCGTGAACAATGGCTTCCCGTTCACTGTAATGATGTTTCACTCCGTTGATTTCCTGGTATTCCTCGTGGCCTTTTCCAAGGAGCACGATCATATCGCCTTTTTCGGCATGTTCCAGGGCATACGCCACGGCTTCTTCACGATCCGGGATCACGACATAATTGCCATCGCTTTTTGCCATTCCGACTTTGATATCCTCGATAATATCCATCACATCTTCGCGGCGTGGATTGTCACTTGTGATAACAGCAAGCTCACACATTTTTCCGATGACTTCACCCATCTCGTAGCGGCGTACTTTGCTTCGGTTTCCACCGCATCCAAACACAGCGATAATACGGTTTGGTTTATATTCTCTAAGTGTAGAAAGCACACTTTCCGAGCTTACCCCATTGTGGGCAAAATCGATCAATACAGAAAATTCATCCGATACCGGCATCGCCTCTACACGACCGCGCACTTTGACATGCTCAAGGGCATGCAGGATCACTTCTTTGGGCATGTTCATTGCCACTCCCGTGCAGGCAGCACACAGCGCATTGTAAATGTTAAAACGGCCCGGAAGTCCGACTACGACATCACCTTCCAAAAGTCCTGACGC
>ENA-ORMN01003059-ORMN01003059.1-human-gut-metagenome-genome-assembly--contig:-NODE-3059-length-13664-cov-5.869939_pt1 | contig 13664 bp, 13 predicted proteins | sample MGYA00242102_ERZ508993 | MGnify/ENA primary metagenome ERZ508993 (study PRJEB26280, sample SAMEA2338770) | human gut metagenome | biome: human gut; feature: human-associated habitat; material: faeces... | reverse complement strand
AGCATTAAATTAAAAATTTTATTAGGAACAAATACTTTATGGCTTTAATAAAATCTGTACGCGGCTTTACTCCCGAAATCGGAGAAAACTGCTTCCTCGCAGACAACGCAACTATTATAGGAGATGTAAAAATAGGAAATGACTGTAGCATCTGGTTTTGTACAGTATTGCGCGGTGACGTTAATTCCATACGGATAGGTAATGGAGTCAATATTCAGGATGGAAGCGTGCTACATACTTTATACGAGAAGTCAACTATCGAAATAGGAGACCATGTATCGGTAGGGCACAATGTAACCATCCATGGAGCTACCATCAAAGACTATGCCCTGATAGGAATGAGCTCCACCATATTAGACCATGCCATCGTGGGAGAAGGAGCTATTGTTGCTGCCGGTTCATTAGTTTTGAGTAATACAGTGATAGAGCCCGGAAGTATCTGGGGCGGAGTACCTGCAAAATTTATCAAAAAAGTAGATCCGGAACAAGCCAAGGAATTAAACCAAAAAATTGCACACAATTACTTGATGTACTCGAACTGGTATAAATAGAAAGACAATATAATGATAAAGTGGTAGAATATTATCACCTTACCACTTTATCATTTTACCCTTATTACTTTTTCAGAAGTTTATCATATTTAATATTTTATCCGTTGTTCGGCACTTCAAATATAATACCACAGACCTTATTTAATGTCAACACCTTTTTTAAATTTTTTTCAATTTTTTTCTTGAGTATTTTTAAATATCCTTTTTTCTATTTTACTCTTCACATATTCTACCGCAATATTAAATATTTCATTATATCTTTCCATTGTTTTTGCATCATTAAATTTATGCCTTTTATATATCTTTTCTATATAATTGTTTTCATCTATTATTTGTAAGCTATATTTATAGTAAAAATCGTATACATATGCAAAATGGCACACCAATCCATCTGCTGCACTCCTTCTATTTTTATAATTCATTCTTTTATCTTCTTTAAATTCTCTGTATATCTCGTCACTTATTATGTCGTTTGATAAATCTTTGCTTTCCCATACCGCTTCTTTCGAATATATTGTTAAAGAATAATATATGTCTATCTTATCTGCATCTCTTATTATTTTACTATGCAATAACTGTCTTTCAGTCAATCCTGTTTCTATTGCTGGTCTGTTATGGTTTAATATTGCTATTTTTATTATTTCATCATACTGTTTGTCCTCTATAAATTCACGTATTAATCCATCTTCAAACAATATCTTTACACCAATTTCTGCATGGTTTACGCTCTTTCCATCATTAAATGTATGGTATAGTCTTACTTGTTCAAACCTTCCTATATCATGTAGCAAGCCTATTAGCCATGCAAGATCTATATCTTCTTTTGATAGGTTTAAATTTTCGGCTATATCATTTGCATTTTTTGCAACTCTTTGTATGTGTTCTATCTTTAATTTTATTTTTTCATCTTCTGGATTATATTTACTAACATATGTATTAAATGTTTTTAATGCTTTTTCTCTATCAATCATTTTTTCATCAGCCTTTTTCCCTAAGTTTACTACCCTTAATTTCTTAAGGGTAGCATTTTCTTGATACATTAATCACAATATTTTCTTGGTTTCTTGCAACATATTATTAGAATTATCGTTAATATTAACAATAGCCCTAATACAACTGCTAAAACTATTATTGCACTAATTGCTTCTAATATAGTTCCAACCATTTCAGCTCCTACTATTATTCCTATTACAACACCTAGCGCAACGGCAAGTATTGTAGCAATTAATCCGAAGCAATTTTTCTTTTCTTTCTTCTTTGTATCACAACAGCAATTATAATCATGTGGCTCCATAAAAGTCACCTCCATGCAGCATCTTTTTTGTTTGATGTTATACTATATTGTATGCTGTTTTCTATTTTTTGACACAATTAGTCATTTTTCACTTATTCTTATATTTAAATAATTTATTCTATCTAGTATTTTTCAATCTCACTTTATGCCCATTTATTTCATTCTTTGTTTTACCGCTTCATACATTACTATTCCAGCTGAAACCGATGCATTTAAAGATGTGATTTTTCCTTTCATAGGAATTTTTATTAAAAAATCGCAATTTTCCTTTACGAGTCTGCTCATTCCGAAGCCTTCGCTTCCAATTACAATTGCCACATTTCCTGTCAAATCTTCATCATAGTACATTTTCTCTGTTTCCATATCTGTACCATAAATCCATACATTATTTTCTTTTAGATATTTTATAGTTTCATTTATATTGTTTACTCGCGCAACTTTCATAAAGCTTGTTGCTCCAGCAGATGTTTTTACAACCGTGCTATTTACAGCAGCAGCTCTTCTCTTTGGTATGATTATTCCATGGACACCTGCTGTTTCTGCAGTTCTTATAATCGAGCCCAAATTATGTGGGTCTTCTATTCCATCTAATATTAGTATGAAGGCTTTTTCATTTTTAGATTTTGCTTCATTTAAAATATCTTCTACTTCACAGTAATCAAATGGTGGAACTATTGCAATTACACCTTGTGCATTTTCAGTTTGAGCCATTTGATTTATCTTTTCTCTTTCGACTTCTACTGTTACAATTTTTCTTTCTTTAGCTTTTGCTATTATCTTTGTAATAGAACCATGCTTCTCGCCTTTAGTAATATAAATTTTGTTTATATCTTTTCCACTCTCCAATAATTCTAAAACTGCATTTCTTCCTTCAATTTGATCATCAAATTCTTTTTGTTCATTTTCTTTTGAAACTTTATTATTTCTAAAATTTTTACTCATTTAAAATATCCTCTCTTCGCCCAATAGGGACGTCCCTTTGGGGCGATTATTTTTCGTCATCTAATTTTAATACTGACAAGAATGCTTCTTGTGGTATTTCTACGTTTCCAATTTCACGCATCTTTTTCTTTCCACGTTTTTGCTTTTCAAGTAGTTTTTTCTTTCTTGTTACGTCTCCACCATAGCATTTGGCTAAAACGTCTTTTCTCATTGCAGATATTGTTTCTCTTGCAATTATCTTGCCTCCGATTGCTGCTTGTAGTGGTATTGTGAATAATTGCCTTGGTATTACTTCTTTAAGCTTTTCTATCATCTTTTTGCCTCTTTCGTAGGCAGAATCTTTATGTACTATGAATGATAAGGCATCTACGTTTTCACCATTTACTAGTATGTCTAGTTTTACTAGCGTTGATGGTCTGTATTCTTTTATTTCATAGTCAAATGATGCATATCCTTTTGTTTTTGATTTTAATTTATCAAAGAAGTCGTATATTATCTCGTTTAGAGGCAACTCGTATATTAATGTTACTCTTGTCGTGTCTAAATATTTCATGTCTATATAGATTCCACGTCTATTTTGACATATTTCCATTATGTTTCCGACAAATTCTTTTGGTATTAGTATTTCCGCTTGTACAAATGGTTCCTCTATTCTTGATATTTCGTCTGCTGGTGGCAAATCTGCTGGATTGTAGATTTCTACCATCGTCCCATCTGTTTTATATACTTTATAGATTACAGATGGAGATGTTGTGATTAGACTTAAATCAAATTCTCTATCTAATCTTTCTTCTATTATTTCCAAATGTAATAATCCTAAGAATCCACATCTAAAACCAAAGCCTAAGGCTGCAGATGTTTCTGGTTCATATTCTAAGGCCGCATCATTTAGTTGTAATTTTTCAAGGGCAACTTTCAAGTTTTCGTAATCACTTCCGTCGACTGGATATAGTCCACAATATACCATTGGGTTTACTTTTTTGTATCCAGGAAGTGGCTTTTCTGCTGGTCTATCATCTACTGTGATTGTATCTCCAACACGTATATCTGATAAGCTCTTTATGCTTGCAGCAATGTATCCAACTTCTCCTGCTGTTAAGCTTTCGGCTGGTGAATATGAGCCTGGTTCAAAATATCCTACTTCTGTTACTGTAAATGTTTTGCCAGATGCCATTAATCTTATCTTGTCTCCAACTTTTACAGTGCCGTTTTTTATTCTGCAATATGCAATAGCACCTTGGTAATTATCATAAATAGAATCAAATATCAAGGCTTGCAATGGTGCATTTTCATCTCCTGTTGGAGCCGGAATATCTGTAACAATTCTTTCTAGCACTTCGTCTACATTTAATCCTGTTTTTGCAGAAATGCAAGGTGCATCTTGTGCGGGTATTCCAATTATATCTTCAATCTCATTTTTTACTTCGTCAGGTCTTGCATTTGGCAAGTCGACTTTATTTATAACTGGAAGTATTTCCAGATTATTATCTAAGGCTAAATAAACATTTGCTAAAGTCTGTGCTTCTACGCCTTGGCTTGCATCTACTACTAATATCGCACCATCACATGCAGCTAAGCTTCTAGAAACTTCATAATTAAAATCCACATGTCCTGGGGTATCTATTAAATTAAGTTCATATGTATTTCCGTCTTTTGCTTTATATTTCATTCTAACAGCCTGAGACTTTATCGTAATTCCACGTTCTCTCTCGATATCCATGTTATCTAGAACTTGTTCTTCCATCTCTCTTTTAGAAAGAACTCCCGTCATCTCAATAAGTCTATCTGCTAATGTAGATTTACCGTGGTCTATATGTGCAATTATACTAAAATTTCTAATATATTTTTTCTTATCTTCCATTAATTGTATTCCCTTCTTAAGGTTTAATTTTAGGCTCATTCAAATACGTTTTAAAGAGCCTGTTGTCCGCTTTTTGTACATTCCAATTATACTTTTTATACGTTAAATTGTCAATGCAGAATTTTCCATTACGTCTCATTCATTTTCTTTCATTTCATAAAAGAAAAAGAGCATTGTTTATTTTACTAAACTTTGCTCTTTAATAAATTAATCTTCTTTACTTATTTTGGCATATTTTTTTAATTTTGCATATGCTAAGCTATTTACACTACCAGATGTAAATCTTCCTGATTCGTCTCGTTTTCCGGCTGGTACTCCAGTTAAAATTTCTATTCCTTGTTCTATTGTTGAAATTGCATAAATATGGAATAGTCCTTGTTTTACCGCTTCTACTACTTCATCTGATAAGTTCAAGTTTTTCTCGTTTAATTTTGGTATCATTACTCCGTGTGAGCCTTTAAGTCCACGTGTCTTGCAGATTTTAAAGAATCCTTCTATTTTTTCGTTTACTCCACCTATTGGCTGTATTTCACCTTTTTGGTTTACAGAACCTGTAACTGCAATTGATTGATTTATTGGTATTCCCGAAAGGCTTGAAAGTATTGCATATAACTCTGTTGAGGATGCACTATCTCCATCAACACCATTATATAATTGTTCGAAGCACAAACTTGCAGTTAAAGATAATGGCATGTCCTGTGCAAACATCTCGCCTAAGTATCCGCTCAATATTAAAATTCCTTTTGAATGAGATGAGCCAGACATTTCTACTTCACGCTCTATGTCTATTATTCCATTTTTTCCAACATAAGTATTAGCCGTAATTCTTGCTGGTAATCCAAATGAATAATCTCCTATACTCATTACCGTCAAACCATTTATTTGTCCAACTTTGAAACCTTCTGTGTCTATTAGAAGTGTGCTATTGTTTATCATGTCAAGATATTTTTGATTATATTTTTGTACTCTTTCAATTCTTTGAGCAAGTGCTTCGTCTACAATTTTTCCAGTAATAACTTTTTCCCTCTTTAATCTTGCAAGTGTAGCCGCTTCTCCAACAATCTGAGTAATCTCACTAAATCTTGTAGATAACTTCGTTTGGTCATTTGCAAGTCTAGATGCAAATTCTATAACTTTTGCCATTCCAGATCTATCAAGTGGAGGAAGTTCTTCTGTTTGACAGAATCCTTCTACTACTCTTGCTAATTTATTCATATTTTCCAATGTTAAAGGTGCATCATCTTCAAATTCAACCTTTATCTTAAATAGCTTTCTAAAATCAGTATCAACAGATATTAAAGTTTGATATAATGCCTCGTTTCCGATTAATATTACCTTTAAATTAAGTGGAATAGGCTCTGGTTTTAGAGAAACCATTACCATAGACGAATGTTGGTCAACCGGATTTTCTATTCCTAATTCCTTTGTTCTTAATACTTTCTTTAATGTTTCATAACAATATTGATTAGAAACTATATCTGTAGCCTGCATTATTAAATATCCACCATTCGCGATGTGTAATAATCCTGGCTTTAACATTGTGTAATCTGTTTTCAAGCTTCCATAATAATTTTCATATTCCAACTTTCCAAATATATTTGGATATGAATAGTTAGAATCCATTATTACTGGAGCACCTTCTAAGTTGCTATTATCTATAAATAAATTTACTCTGTAATTAAGCCATGGTCTTAGAACTTCCTGCCTTTGTGGCTGAGGTTGTACTGGTCTCTTGCTATCATCATCAACAACTAAGAATGCATTTACATTCTTTAAAATATCTTTTTTTACATCATCTAAGAATTTTGTAATTTTCTTATTTCTCTTGAAATTAGATTTAATGTAATTTATGTGTGCATTTACAGTAAGAAGTGCTACATTTGATTGCCACTCACTTATTTTCTTATCAGACTCAGATTGGATGTTCTTTATCTGCGAAATAGCTTCCATTACATGCTGTTGGACGATTGCTGATTTGTCTTCGAAATTCTTTTTAGTTTCAGGATCTAACTTTTCAAATTCCTCTTCCTCAATAGTTTTTCCATTTATAACAGGCATCATATAAATTCCATTGTTAGCAGATTTAACTTGGAAGCCATATTGTGAAGATGTTGCATTAAGCTTATCCATTAAAGCTGATCTTTTTGCTTCATATTCTTGCTTAATAAGTGCCTTCTCTTTCTCAAAATCCTCGTTATTAAAGGTATCTTTTATATCATGTTTTATATCTTTAATAAATCTATCCATTGCATCTCTAAATTCTTTACCTTGACCGGCTGCAAGTGGAATAGCAATTGGCTCATTTGGATTGTCAAAGTTGTAAACATAACACCAATCTTGTGGAAGCTTTTTCTTCTTAGAAATGCTCTCCAAATAATGCTTAGTGTACATGGTTTTGCCAACTCCGCTAGGTCCTTCTATATATAAATTATAACCATTAATATCAACATTAAGTCCAAATTCTAACGCTTTTATCCCTCTGTCTTGGCCAATTCCACTTGCTATTGGTTCCAAACTTTCGGTAGTTTCAAATTTGAATATGTTTGGGTTACAAGTTGATTTTAAATCCTTGTAAGAAAGTTCAAATTGATTTTTCATTAGTAATTCCTCCTATAAATTTTTCTAGTCTTTTAGTATATTTTTATTTATACTTTACTTTGAATGTTCATTAAAATTCTAATTTCATAAGTATTGCATCATATGTATTATCATAATATTTTTTTCTTAGTCCAACTTCTTTGAAATTATACTTTTTATAAAAATTAATTGCAATAGAATTTTGAATATTTACTTCTAAATTTATACATTTTATTTTTTCTTGCTTGCAATACTCTATTAGTTTATCCATAATATTTGATGCTATTCCCTCATGTCTGCAACATTTTTTCGTAACAATATTCATTAAATCCGCTTCATCTAAAATTATTTTTAAACCTGCGAACCCAACTATGTTATCATTTTGCTTTGCAATAAAATATTTTGAAAAATTAGATTCTAATTCTTCTTTTAGAGTCTCGTAATTCCAAAATTCATCAAAATCGACTTCAAGTATATCCTTTATATTTTCTAAATCTTCGATTTTCATTTCAGAAATTAGATAATTATTTTTCTCCATTTTTATTTTCCTCCAACATATCAGTTGCTTGGGCAAGAATTAAATTTTGGCAAGGAAAATGAAATTTCAAAGGCAAGGGCGCATACTTTGTGTATGTAACCCGCCAGAACAAATAACTAATTTGTTCGTGTGCGCAATTTGTTTTAACAAATTGCTGTACATAATAATAATAAAATTTGACATGCCAAAATTCTAATTATTGTTCAAGCATAGTCCTTTCAGCTTGAGATTTTCGTAAATACAAAGGTGAAATATTGCTCGAATCTCCGTATTCGCCTTTTAGATATTTATCATATGCACATCTTGCTAAAGATACACTTGATTGTATGTTTTTATCTGAAAATCTTATATCTTTATTTGCAAATTTTTCTAATATTAAATCTTTATGTAAAACGCTTCCATCTCCAATAAAAACAATTGGATTTTCTGAATGTAATTTGCAATTTTCTAAAGCTACTTCAATAGTATCTGCTATATTATCTCCAATTTGAACATATGTATTATCCTTTAATTCAAACATTGCAGAATACACATTATTGTTTTTACAATCTATGATAGGACAAATTGTCGCATTTTCTTCTATATTGTAAGCCAGGCTTTCAAGTGAAGTTACGCCCACTGTAGGAATATTTTTTACATCTGCAAATGCCTTCATTGTTGCAATTCCAATTCTTATTCCTGTAAAAGAGCCGGGACCTAAGCAACATGCTAACAAATCTATATTGTCTAAACTCAAATTATAAGTCTTAAACATATTATCAATCATAGGCATTAACTTTACAGAATGAGTTCTTTCATCATCATTGTTGCCTTGTGCAATTACATTAATATTTTTATTTTTATCAACTTCCACAATAGAAACAGAACAGTTTCTAGAAGAAGTATCAACTGCAAGAATTTTCATTTTTTTATTTCCTCTATTCTTAATTTTCTTAAATCCAAATTATCAGCATCATTATCTCTAGAAAATGTAATCCTTATATAGTCATCTTGAATAATATTCTCAATCATCTCTCCCCATTCAAAAATGCAAAGTCCAGTTTGCAAATACTCTTCTCCTCCAATTGCATAAAACTCATCAGCATCTTCTAATCTATATAAATCGAAATGATAAATCTTAAATTTTGGAGCATCATACTCATTCACAATAGTAAATGTAGGACTAGAAATTTCATCTTCTAATCCAAAATGTCTAAGAAGTCCTTCTGTGAACTTAGTCTTTCCAGATCCCAAATCACCAGATAAAACAATCTTAGAATGTCCATTCAATTTTGATGCAAACTCATCTGCAAACCTAATTGTTTCTTCTTCCGAATGCGAAATAAATTCGTAACTATGCATTATTACATTTCCTTTCTTTTTGCTTCTATTTTACTAGTTGTATTCTACATTAAAACATATAAATTTTCAAGTTTTTATTTAAATCTGCTAACAAAAATCTATTAACATTATAAGAGACGAAGCCTTAACTTTTCTTCGTCTCACAAATAACTCAAACCTCTGATTTATTAACCCTAGTTTTGCCCCAAAAAGGGCGTCCCTATTGGGCGATTTTTTATTTTTCTAGTACTTCTTTGCATCTTGGGCATAATCCATCTTCTAGGTGGTCGTTGTACATCCAACATCTCTCGCATTTCTCACCTGTTGCATGTTCTACTTTTACTCCTAGTTTTTCTTCTTGTTTTCTGTTATTTTCTTGTATTTCTAGTCCAGATACTATTAATACAAGTTTTATTAATTCTTCATTTTCTTTTAAGAATTTGTATTCTTCTCCTTCTGCATATATTGTAACTTTTGCGTCTAGAGAATTTCCTATTGTTTTTTCTGCTCTTGCAAGTTCTAAGTCTTTTGCAACTATGTTTTTAACTTTGATTATTTTCTCCCATTTTTCTGCTATTTCTTTGTTATCCCATTCGTCATTTGGAACTGGATAATCTGCAAGCATTGGGCTTTCTACATTTTCTTTTTCTGTGTGATTCATTGCTGACCAAATTTCTTCGGCTGTGAATGAAATCATTGGTGTTAATATTTTTACTAGTGCATCTAGTATGTAATACATAGTTGTTTGTGCAGCACGTCTTGCTACTGAATCTGCTTTTTCTGTGTATAGTCTATCCTTTATTATGTCAAGATAGAAGCTACTCATATCTACAACGCAGAATTGGTTTACATCATGGTAGCAGTTTCCGAAACTGTATGTGTCGTAATCCTTTGTACAGTCTTTAATCAATTTATTTAATCTTGTTAATGCCCATTTATCTATTTCTTGTAAATCTTCATAAGCAACTGGCTTTTCAGGGTCATAGTCATAAGTGTTTCCCAAGATATATCTTGCTGTATTTCTTATTTTTCTATAAACATCTGAAATTCCTTTTAGTATGTCATCTGATAAGTTTACATCCATAGAATAGTCTGACGATAATGCCCAAAGTCTTAATATATCTGCTCCAAACTTATTTGAAACATCTATTGGAGATACTCCGTTTCCTAAGCTCTTAGACATTTTTCTTCCTTGACCATCTACAACGAATCCACAACATAGAACTTCTTTGTATGGGGCTATTCCGTTTACTGCAACTGATGTTAATAATGAAGATTGGAACCAGCCTCTGTATTGGTCATTTCCTTCTAGATATAAGTCTGCTGGGTAGTCTAATCCTCTTTCAACTAGAACGCTTTGATGTGTAGAACCTGAATCAAACCAAACATCCATTATGTCTGTTTCTTTCTTGAATTCTGTGCATCCACACTTTGGACATTTTGCACCTTCTGGTACTAAATCTTTTGCTTCTTTTGCCCACCATGCGTTTGTTCCTTCTGTTCTTACAACATCTTGAATCTTTTTTATAGATTCTTCTGTAACATAAGGCTCTCCACAGTCTTTGCAATAGAATATTGGAAGTGGAACACCCCAAGTACGTTGTCTTGAAATACACCAATCGTTTCTTCCTTTAATCATTTCGCTCATTCTGTCCTCGCCCCAATCTGGGTGCCAAGTAACAGTCTTAATAGCCTTTAAAACATCATCTCTAAATCCATCAACAGATGCAAACCATTGTGGTGTAGCTCTGAAGATTATTGGCTTTTTGCATCTCCAGCAATGTGGATAAGAGTGCTCTATTTTTACAGCTTTTAATAAATATCCATTTTCATCTAACCACGCTGTTATAGTCTTGTTAGATTTTGCATAGAATTGACCTGCAAACTCGCCAGCCTCGGCTGTTTGTTTTCCTTTATCATCAACTGCAACAACCATTCCAAGTTTATCTTTTAATCCTTGTAAATAGTCTTCTTTACCATAAGCAGGTGCTGTATGAACTGCTCCAGTACCTTCGTCAAGAGTAACATTTACAGTTGTCTCGCTTCCAAGAACGACTCTAGACATTCTGTCTAAGAATGGATGCTTGCATAGAACTCCTTCTAGTTCTGAACCTTTAAAAGTTTGAACTGTTTTGTAATCTTCTATTTCAGCAAGTTTCATAACTTTTTCAACAAGCTCTGTTGCAATTATTAATCTTTCAAGTTTTGCATTCTCCTTGTTTTCTTTTAACTCAACCATGCTGTACTCATAATCTGCACCAATTGTAATTCCCATATTTCCTGGTAGAGTCCAAGGTGTAGTTGTCCAAATTACCATATAAGTATCTTTTTTATCAAACAAACCCTTAGAATCTTCAACAGGAAATTTTACATATATAGATTCTCCTGTTACATCTTTATATTCAATTTCAGCTTCTGCTAGTGCTGTTTCACAATCAGTACACCAGTAAACTGGTTTTAATCCTTTATAGATATATCCCTTTTTGTACATATCTCCGAATACACCAATTTGTCTTGCTTCTGTTGCATGTTCATAAGTTATATAAGGATGAGCCCAGTCTCCAAGAACACCAAGACGTTTGAAGCCCTCTGTTTGAATATCTTTGTAATTTGTTGTAAATTCTCTACAAGTATCTCTAAACTTTGTAACAGGAATCTTGCTTCTATCTAGTCCAAGCTTCTCAATAGCCTTCTTCTCAGTTGGCATTCCATGTGTATCATATCCCGGAATAAAAGGTGCATAAAAGCCTTTCATAGCCTTGTATCTTACGATTGTATCCTTCAAAATTTTATTTAAAGCATGTCCAGCATGAATTTCTCCATTAGCATATGGAGGTCCGTCATGTAAAACAAAATGCTTATGTCCTAGGTACTGGTGGAGCTTCAAAAGCGATTACCAAGGCATTAGAAAATATGAATGCTAATGTTACCTTAGTATCTCGTCATCCTAAAAATAACATAATAGGATATGAGGATTTAAAATCAAAGAAAATTGATTTAATTGTTAATACTACACCGGTTGGAATGTATCCTCACATGGATGATTCACCTCTTGATGAGGAAATAGCTTCAAAAGCTAAATGTATTGTGGATATTATTTTTAATCCGTCTAAGACTAAGCTTATGAGCTATAATAAGAACAGTTATAATGGACTTTTAATGCTTATTTTTCAAGCTGCAGAGGCAGAAGATATTTGGCTTGATAAAGTATATGATATTGATTATAATAAAATCATTGAAGACGTAAGGGGTGATATTGGTGAATAGCATTGGTAGGTTATTTAGAGTTTCAATTTTTGGTGAATCTCATGGGATCTCAGTAGGAGTTCTTGTAGATGGGGTGCCTGCAGGTATTAAGCTTGATAGTCATGATTTTGAGTCTGACCTTTTAAGAAGAAAAGCGCAAGGATTAGGTACAACGCCAAGAATTGAAGCCGATGAGCCAATAATCGAAAGTGGACTTTTTAATGGTTTTACGACGGGGGCGCCGATTTTAATTAGATTTTTAAATCAAAATACTAAAAGTAAGGATTATTCTAATTTGGTTAATCATCCAAGACCATCACATGCCGATTTAACTGCTAAAATAAAATATAAAGGATTTAATGATTATCGTGGTGGTGGTTCATTTTCAGGAAGACTTACGCTTGGTATTGTAGCTGCGGGAGTAATTGCTAAAAAGATATTACCACTTAAATATAATACGAAAATTGTTAATCTAAATGGTAGTACTGATGAGTCTAAATTTAGGTCTATTTTAGAAGAAGCAATTGATAAGCATGATAGTGTTGGGGGAATTGTAAAAATTACTATTTCTAGTGTACCAGCTGCATTAGGTGAACCTTATTTTGACAGTGTCGAATAAGTTTTATCCCATCTTTTATTTTCTGTAGGTGGGGTAAAGGGTGTTGAATTTGGTGTTGGCTTTGATGGTGTTGGACTATATGGGTCAGAATTTAATGATCCATACATTGATAGGTTTGGTAAAACGAAAACGAATAATAATGGGGGAATTAATGGTGGAATTACGAATTCAAATGATATTGAGTTAAGAATTATGATGAAACCCACACCATCAATTGGTGTTGCACAAAATACTTATAATTTTAAGGCTGATAAGATTGAAAGCCTTTTAATTGAGGGCCGTCATGATACAGCAATCATATTAAGAGCACTTCCTGTGCTTGAAGCTATGTGTGCAATTGGGCTTTGTGATTTATATATGGTAAATAAAGGAATATTAGGTGAATAAGATGTTAGATTTTAAAGAAGTAACAAGAACATATACGCATGATGAAGCAATAAAGGAAGCTTCACGATGCTTAAACTGTAAGGTGCCATTTTGTAAGAAGAATGGTTGCCCAGCAGGATTGAGAATAAATGAATTTATTGCTTGCTTAAAAAATGATGATGTGAATGGTGCATATGAGATTTTAATGGATGGTACTAATTTATCGCCAATCTGCTCACGTGTATGTGATCATCGTAAGCAATGTATTGGGAATTGTATCCGTAATAAGATGAAAACACAAGATCCTGTTCATGTAGGACCACTAGAGCGTTATGTAATGGAAAATAAAA
>ENA-ORMN01003056-ORMN01003056.1-human-gut-metagenome-genome-assembly--contig:-NODE-3056-length-13669-cov-8.792640_pt1 | contig 13669 bp, 9 predicted proteins | sample MGYA00242102_ERZ508993 | MGnify/ENA primary metagenome ERZ508993 (study PRJEB26280, sample SAMEA2338770) | human gut metagenome | biome: human gut; feature: human-associated habitat; material: faeces... | reverse complement strand
CGCAGCTGCCGGAGCGGTGCTTAAGCCGCAAGGCGGGAATTGTGCGGTGTTGCCTCAGGTTTCTTCTTCCAGTTCCGGCTGTTCTGCCGGGGCGGGGGCTACCATGCGCAGGAACTCGGCTTCGTCAATCACGGGGATGCCGAGCGTTTGGGCTTTGGTCAGCTTGGAGCCTGCCGCGGCACCGGCCAGAACATAGGCTGTTTTTTTGGAAACAGAGCCGCTGGCCTTGCCGCCGTTCTGCACGATCATGGCCTCGGCTTCCTGGCGGGAAAGGGTGGGCAGTGTGCCGGTCACAACGATCGTCATTCCGGCAAGGGCCGTTCCCTTCTTTTCGCCGTGCCACTGCATATTTACACCCGCATCGGCCAGGCGGTGCAGCAAATCCGCAGTACCGTCTTTGGCAAAGAACTCCACCACGCTCTGCGCCATCACGCCGCCGAAGCCATCAATGCTGCTGATGTCCTCCGCTGCGGCGTTTCTCAGGGCGTCCATACTGCCAAAATGCTCAGCCAGCAGGGCGGCGGCTTTATCGCCAATATTGCGGATACCAAGACCGAACACCAGTTTATCCAGGTTGTTCTGCTTAGAGGAAGCAATGGCTTTGAGCAGGTTCTCAGCGCTCTTGGCTTTGAATTTATCCAGCGTCAGCAGCTGATCTTTGGTCAGGTCGTACAGGTCTGCTACTGAGTGCACCAGCTGGCGGTCAATCAGCTGCTGGGCGATTGCTTCGCCCAGGCCGTCAATGGCCATGGCAGTGCGGGAGGCAAAATGGATGAGGTTGCGCAGGCTCTGGGCCGGGCATTCCGGGTTGACGCACCGCAGGGCGGCTTCATCCTGCAGGTGTACCACCGGTGCCCCGCAGGACGGGCAGACCCGCGGCATATGGTACGGCACTGAGTTTTCGCCGTGGCGCGCCACACCGATGACTTCCGGGATGATATCCCCCGCTTTGCGCACCTGGATGGTATCGCCAATACGGACGTCCATCGCTTCGATGATATCCTCATTGTGCAGGTTGGCGCGGGAAACGCTGGTACCCGCCAGAAAAATGGGGTCAAACACCGCAGTGGGAGTCAGCACGCCGGTGCGGCCAACAGTGACTTCGATATCACGGACGGTGCTTTCCTTGACTTCCGGCGGATACTTGAAGGCAATAGCCCAGCGCGGGAACTTGTTGGTGCTGCCAAGGGCCTGACGCGCAGCAAGATCGTTGACCTTGATAACAGCGCCGTCCATATCAAAATCAAGGGTGCCGCGGGCTTCGCCAATGCGCTGGATCTCGGCAATGGCATCCTCAATGTTGGTATATACGTTATAGCGCGGGGATACCGGGAAGCCGAGGGACTTGATATAATCCAGCGTTTCGCTGTGGGTGGTAAAGGTTTTGCCCTCCACCTGCTGCAGGTTGAACACAAAGATAGAAAGCCCGCGGGCTGCCGTGATCTTGGCATCTTTCTGCCGTAGAGAGCCAGCCGCCGCGTTGCGGGGGTTCTTGAACGGAGTTTTATCCTCCAGCTCCTGCTGCTCCTTCAGGGCAAAAAACGCTTCATGCGGCATGTAAACTTCGCCGCGCACTTCCAGAAAATCGGGGGCGGTGGGAATTTCTTTGGGGATAGACTTGATGGTGGCAAGGTTTTCGGTCACGTCCTCCCCCACCAGGCCATCGCCGCGGGTGGAGCCGCGGGTCAGGCGGCCGTTGCGGTATTCCAGGCTGACAGAAAGGCCGTCGATTTTGATTTCTACCACATATTCCGGCGTAACGCCTGCTTCCCGCACGCGCTGGTCAAACTCGCGCAGTTCATCCAGCGAGAAAGCATCCTGCAGGCTTTCCATTTTAACAGCGTGGGCCACCTTGCTGAACTTGCCGCTGGGGGTGCCGCCCACATGCTGGGTGGGGCTGTCCGGCGTGACAAGCTGCGGGAATTGGGCTTCGATGGTTTTCAGCTCGCGGGTCAGCTGGTCATACTCGTAATCTTCCAGTTCCGGGGCGTCCTGGTCATAATACAGACGGTTATTCTTTTCAATCACAGCGCGCAGTTCTGCTGCACGTTTGCGGGCCTGCTCCAGTTCCATGGTAGTATTTCCTCCGTTTGCGCGGTTATTCGGCTTGCTCTTCCGAGTTTGGTTTGCTTTTTCAATGCACTTTAGTATGCCCGGCTGCGGGCAGATATAGAAAAGGCCGCCCTGCCTGTGGGCGGCTTGGACGCGATATAAAACGAAAAGCGCCCGGCAAAATTGCCAAGCGCTTTTGTTCTGGTGGAGATTACCGGGATCGAACCGGTGACCTCTTGCATGCCATGCAAGCGCTCTCCCGAACCATGCGGTTACACACCCCACACAAAGCTGTGGGGATGGATGGCGATTCACGTTAAAACAATGGATTTCAGGAGAAAATGGCAATGATGAAACTTTTGAGCTGTAATTTTAACATGGATACCAACCGGGTAGAGGCAAAATTTGCAGATGGCGTTGTGCTTGCCATCGACTGCCTTGCCATTGAGGACGAATACGGCAATACCCCTGCACAGCGGGCAGAACTGGACTGGCTGCTGTACAACAAACCTCTGGAGTATGCACAGCTTGTGCTGAGTGGCGAGATAGAACACTACCTCTCCCTTGGCTGCGACCATGGCAGGCTGGAAGATTAAGATTCCCATAAAGAACACGATGCCTACCGGTTTGTGGATTTCCGTAAACCAGTGGGCATCGTTCTGGCATCAGAGTAATGGAGCCGTATAGGAGAAAAGACAATTATATTTTTAATTTTTGATTGACAGCAATCTTATTACAGAGTATACTAACAATAGTTTGTTTCTCATAATTTTCATCAAGAAAGCAAACGAATTTTTAGAAGGATGTGAGATTTTCATGTATTGTCCAAATTGCGGCAAGGAAAATTCCTCGGAAGACAGGTACTGTATCTATTGCGGCTCAGAATTGATTGACAACCAGAATTTTCCAGAAACTTCTGAAGTCGATTGGAAATATGTGTGGCAACAGATTCAGAGCGTTACCAAATCCCTCTGCAAAAAGATCCAGCGTTTTTTCAAGCGTCATCCTAAAATCGCGTTCCCTGTTTTGGCAGCCGTTGGTTGCTTTTTGGCTCTGTCCATTGCAAATGCGACCGTTCTTTCCGGAGAAAGTGTTGCCCGGAGATATTTTAAGGCGTTGATGAATAACGACAGCCGTGCTGTATATGCTTGCCTGGATCTTCCGGAAAGCCAGTTTGTAAATGCGTCCGAATTTGATAAGTTCTTCCGGTCTCTGGGATATCAGGCTCATAATATTGGTGATTATGAGATTAAGGAGTATACTACTTCTTCCATAGAATCTGATATCACATCAAATTACTATATCACCTATTATGTGCGAGGGGACTCTTCTACGCACAGCACCTCTGTAGAGGTCGTCAATGTTCCTCTTTTCTTTGGTCTTATCAACCGTTATAAAGTTCTTTCGGACTATATTTCCTCTGATTTCGGAGTGATTGTTCCGGCAGGCTCGACAGTCTCTGTCGATGGCATTATCCTAGACGGTTCGACAGCTTATGAAAATTACGACCGCTATTCTATTCCATCGTTGTTCTGTACGGGGCATGATATCGCAGTGTCAAACTCTCTTGGCTCCGCAGAAGACAGCTTTGTCCCTTCGCCGGGGTACGGAGACAGCTATACGGTCTATGCTGTAAACTACAATGCAGATACAGTGAATGCTGTCTATGCACAGGCGCAGAACCAGCTGAATTCTATTCTTACAGCGGCAATCGCTCGGCAGGATTTCCCTGCTGATATCGTAAAGTCCGGTGACGCTGACAACAATGTGGCAGACCGTTTCTCTGATTTGAAATCCCGTCTTTATGATACGAGCAACAATACTGGCTTTACAAATATTCAGGTCACTGCTACCACTGATCAATCCTCTCAGCAGGTGTTTGATGCATCTACGATCCAGTATAACTGTACTATGAGGTTTGATTATTCTTATGCGCGCCGTTGGCAGAATTACTGGAGCGGTGAGACTGGAATAGATAATGGCACCAGCTATGGTCAGGCAGCGTTTACTTATGTGTATGAAGATGGAGTATGGGCACTGGAAAGCATCAGCTTCCAGATGTAAAAGTTAAAGGAGTGTTGATCATGCCTTATTGTACAAGATGCGGAAAACCCATTCAGGAGGGTGAACGGTGCAGCTGCACGAAAAAAAATGGCCTAAATTTCAAATTCTCTTCTGATTCCACAGCGGGTTCCCTTTCCTTTGGTTCTGCTGGCCGGAATCCGGATGTTCAGTATGAGCGCGGACAGAAAATTGTGCCGGATAATATTGCTCCTAATGAGAGTGAAATTCCGGTGCGCCAGTATAATTTGTGTGTCATGCGTTCTCGAATCAAGGGTGCCCGAGCAGAGGGACGTCTGCAGCTAACGAATAAGCGAATTCTTTTTCGGGCAAAAGGAACAGCTCCAGTAGGAGAAACAACGATCCAGCATGAGTTCTCCATTGATGAAGTTGCCGGTTTCCAGATTGTACGCAATTTTCGCTTCAGCATTCTGGATCTTCTGCTAATTTTTGCGCTCAGTGTTGCAATCGGTTATATCGGAGTTGGTTTTGGCGGTTTTCTGGGCAGAACACTGAAAGCGTTTGGTCAGCTTCTCGTCTATGTTCTGGCTCTTGCTGTGGCTGTGCCTGCGTTTGTATGGATGCCGCGGGAACAGTATGCTGGCAAATGTGTTTTCCTGTCCGCCAGTGTAGGTTTGTTTACTGTGTTAAGAGAAATGATTTATTTCAAGAGCAGCTTTCTGACTGTTCTTAGCCAAATCTTTATCTATGTCCCCTATCTTATTTTTGGTGTCCTGCTGGCCGCCTGTGTCTTTGCGTTTGCGTTCAAACCGAACATGGAGTTTCTTGTCCGCACCAAAACAGGCGAGGCCGTTATTCCCATCCGCTGCGAAAAGACTGGTTTTGCTGCGCTTGGCAATGTCATCGATGCGCAGTATATGGGATATAACGAGGTTCTGCCTACTGACGAGACAGAAAAAGCAATCCGCGAAATTGGTGCCATCATCAATGATATCCAAAAACTTGGTGATTATGGCATTGCCAAATGGAAAACGGAGTGACTTTTGTCTGTCTGTGTAAAAAAAGATTATTATCTGATTTTTAAGGGTCTCTTTGCAAGAAGAGACCCATTTTTGACAGGAGATTTCTATGGTCAAGTTTGAAGAAGGGCTTGCGGTTGCAAAAAATCACTATTCAAAAACCGGCGAAATAGTCACAGGCGCATGGAACCATCCGGAAATGTGGATCTTCTATGGCTGTATTGGGGATGGGCGCAGAAAGGCAGGCGGACACTATATCTGCATCAATAAAATGACCGGTGCGGTCAGCTTTATTTCCCTGCCCAGCAAGGAAGGATTTAGGATTCTTGATGAAGCGGCCTTTATCCATCCGTGACGCTTTTCTTTTTGGAACTGGTAAAGGATGTTGATATCATATGAGAATTGAAGATCTTGGGCGAGTCCGCTTTCCGGAAAGTATGGAAGAGGCTCTTTCTAAAATCAATCCAAACGGGCATGATGAGGTAAACGATGCCAATTTTGCATGGTCTGGAAACTGCACGCACTGTGTGCCCGCCTACGAACTGCGGAAACGTGGCTATGATGTCAGCGCGTTGCCGTACACGGATGACCCGAATGGCCTGTCTTATGACCCGTTTGATGCATGGGAAGACCCTATTATCCACAAAACTCCCGGCAGCGGCCGCGAGGCAATCGAACGGGCAATGGCATCTTACGGCGATGGGGCCCGTGTGGAAATAGATGTCGGCTGGGCCACTTCTGATGGTAGTGGATTTGATGGACATGTTTTCGTGGCAGAGCAGCGCGATGGAAAGACTTACTTTATCGATCCTCAAAATGGAGACGCTGATGTTAGTTGGTATTTTGATCACGTCCAGCCGGGAGCGACCCGTTTTGCTCGAATCGATAACCTGACACCAAGCGACCGAATCGCTGAATGTTGCGCAAATTCTCAGGCAAATGCCATAAACTATGACGCGGCAGGAAATAAGATTGGTAATTGTTCTGCAACGATTCCGGCAGAGGATATCGATATGTCCACGGCTCGAGGGCTTCCTTCCACTCACTTCTGGAACCGGCGTGCCAGCGAAAAACAATTTTGGGAAAATCACGGTGCCAATAAAGATTTTTATCTGGATCAGGCCAGAGGACTTCCAGCGGTACAGTCCATGTTGGCCGAGGGAAAAAGTCCGGCACAGATCCGAGCGGAGCACCCTAATCTAGGAAACACACTGGATGCGTACTATAATCCAAACAATATGATTCAGGTCAATCGGGACGCAAACGGAAATATGTCCTTTTTGGATGACGGTAAACATCGTGTCCTTGCGGCAAAGGAGCTGGGACTGAAAGTGCCTGTCCAGATCGCCAATGATCAGGCACCCAGCAACGTGCAGTCTGCCGCGCCTGTAGGCAAGTCGGCAGCGCAGATTCGGGGAGAACGTTTTCAGGATAGTCTTTTGTCATTCCCTTCTCAGACAGCCTCCAATGCGGCCTCAAATTCCGCCGATTCGGATAGCCGACCGGGTGTTCCTGAGCGGGAAAGAGATATCGTTGCAGAGCGCCAATCCGATGGATGGGAGCGTGGAGCCGCGCTCCAGAAACCTACAGCTTCGGCAAACAGGGAGTTACATGGCAGAACTTCTGAAACGGGAGAAAATTTAAGAGGCAACTATACTGTTGTTGATCCAAACACAGGAACAGTAACGTCCAATGGCAATCTTGAAATTACAAAGGGAAATCACAAAGGAATGCCTTCCCGAACGAGCGCCTACCTTCCTGGCGATGAGCGAGGCCATATTCAGGCATCTTCTCTTGGAGGAAGTAATGACCCTAGCAATATTGTCCCTCAGCACCACGATGTGAACCGCTATGGATGGCGGGGTATGGAGCGCGGCGAAACGGATGCCTTGAAAAATGGAGCGTCTATCGACAGTACGAAAATCGCTTATGTGGATGGAAAGTCCGGAGACCGCCCCTCGGCTTTTATGGTCAATGACAAAATTACATATCCGGATGGTCATACCGAAAATGTTCATCTTTCTTTTTCAAACGAAAGTTACGCCGATCAAGCGGAGGAGGAACGAATCGTTGCCTCTCTGGGAGATGAAATCTATGATGCCCCTAATCCGGATGCTGCCAGAGAATCAATGTCGCCAGAAGAATATAAGGCTCTGATGGAAGAAGCTGATCAAGTGGACTTTGATATCCGAGACGAATATGCACCTGCTGATTATAGTGGATTGCCTCCCTCGGCAAGGGAAGATAATAACGAGGATAAAAAGTCTGACCAGACAGAAGATGACCGTAAGCGAGAGGAGTCCGAGGACACCGAAGAAGCTGATGAGGACGAGGAACCCGAGGACGCCGAAGAGAACGGTGAGAACGAGGAACCCGAGGATGCTGAAGAAACCGGCGAGGGCGAGAATCCCGAGGATGCCGAAGAGAACGGCGAGGACGAGGAATCCGAGGACACCGAAGAGAACGGTGAGGGCGAGAATCCCGAGGATGCCGAAGAGAACGGCGAGGACGAGGAATCCGAGGACACCGAAGAGAACGGCGAGGACGAGGAATCCGAGGACACTGAAGAGAACGGCGAGGACGAGGAATCCGAGGACACCGAAGAGAACGGTGAAGACGAGAACCCCGAAGACACCGAAGAGAACGGTGAGGACGAGAATCCTAAGGACACCGAAGAGAACGGTGAGGACGAGAATCCTAAGGACGCCGAAGAAACCGGCGAAGACGAGAATCCTGAGGACGCCGAAGAAAACGGTGAGGACGAGAATCCCGAGGACGCCGAAGAGGCCACCGAAGGCAAGGCGTCTGATAAAGATCAAATCGATGACGAAGAACAAGACCCTGACGATGATGAAACAGACGACAAAAACAGAGAGGATGAAAACGGAATCGAAGATGCAGATGACCCGCAGGATGAAGAGAATGAGTCCAACGGAATCGAAGACGGCTCTTCCGATGATGATGCGGCGGCGATGAGTGCGGAAGAAAATGGCATCTCTGATACGCCCGAGGATTCTCCCTCTCAAGCCAGCGATAACGGCATTTCGGATGACGATTCAGGTCAAACTCCAGCTTCCAAAGAGGACAACGGGATTTCCGATGGAGACAGTGTGCCTGATGCTTCTAATGATCAAGACAATGGTATTTCGGGTGAGGATCCCGCGTCTTCTGGTAGCGCGGAAGCTCCGGCAGAATCAAGCTCGCAAGATAATGGAATCAGTCAATAATAAGGAGGCGGTTGCAAGTGGAACTGATGAAAAAAATAGAAGTATTTGATGGTCGATTGCTTCACGATAAACCAGTACCCTATCCGGTTGGCCCTGTGAAATGTACTTTGCGTGGAGATGGAAGCAGCGCAGGGCAAGTCATCAATTTGGATGAAAATCTGCTCAGCCGGCACATTATGCTTCTGGGAGGTATTGGTACTGGTAAGACGAACACGATCAATCAGCTGCTGAATCAACTGCTGAACAATCTCACAACGGAAGATATTGTGATAATCTTCGATACGAAAGGAGACTTTTATCGGGAATTCTACTCGCCCGGAGATGTTGTTATCAGCAATGACGGTACAGCTACTGGTCCGAACGGCCCGGACTACTGGAATATCTATAATGAAATTGAGCACGATGAGCATATGGAAGAAAATATCATCGAAATTGCAAATGCGCTCTTCCGAGAAAAAATCGAAAAAACAAATCAGCCGTTCTTTCCAAATGCAGCTAAAGATATTTTTTCAGCTGTATTGGCGCATTTTATCGACTACGGAAAAGAAGACCTCATGAACAATGAACATCTCAAAGATTTTCTGGACAGCACACCGTCTTCTGACCTGCGCAGGTTGCTGAATATGCGTAAGTCTACACGATCTATGGTAAGTTATATTGCGGACGATTCTTCTGCACAGACGCAGGGCGTTTTGTCAGAGATGCAGCAGGCCGTGCGGGAGATGTTCATCGGAAACTTCAAAAAGAAAGGAACGCTTTCTCTCCGTCAGCTTGTACGTGCAAAAGGTGGGCGCTGCGTTTTTATTGAGTATGATTTGGGCATTGGTTCTATGCTGGCTCCCATTTACAGCCTGATGTTTGATTTGGCAATCAAAGAAGCACTCTGCCGCAAAAAGAGTGCAGGAAGCGTCTATTTTATCACGGACGAGTTCAGTCTTCTGCCTAATCTGCGTCATGTGGATGACGCTGTTAACTTTGGACGTAGTTTGGGCATCAAGTTTCTGATTGGTTATCAGAATATCGAGCAGATCGCTGATATCTATGGTGAAGCTCGTGCACACAGTCTGCTATCTGGTTTCCTGACGGGCATCTTTTTTCGATGCAACGATGCAGGTTCTGTCCGGTATATTAAAGAATTCTTTGGACAGAACCGAAAGAAAGAGGTGTTTATGTCAGCGGTGCAGGGACGCGGCATCTCTGAACAGATACGGGATGCCTACGTTGTAGAAGACTGGGATATTTCGCGTCTGGGGTTAGGCGATGCCATTGTTGGGCTCCCCGGTGCGGAACCGTTCCGATTCCATTTTGCACGAGCCTGAATCATACGGAAGGTTATTTTTAAGGAAGTATGTTATGAAAGTATGTCAATATTGCGGCACTTCTGCACGTTTGGATGAACAAAAATTCTGTGCTAAATGTGGCAGGCCATTTGAAACGAATGAATCTGAAGCTCCCGAAACTCCTGTGAGAGTTCGTGTTCCGAAACAGCCTCAGGAGAGTAAAACCGAGGAAAAGAGCGAAAATGTTCCTGCGCGGAGGAAGGTTGCGGAGCCAAAGCCCGAAGTCCCGGCTGAGCCTGCCGCCGCACCTGCTCGACGCAAAACGGTTCGACCTGAACCGAAAAAGCCCGTTGGAATTCCGCCTCTGGAACCTATACCGGTGCTTCCTGTTCAGCCTGAAACACCGGCCTCGAAATCTTCTCAGCCTGAAAATATCCCGTCGCTTCCTGCCGAAGAAGTGCAGAACGCCCCGGCAGAATCTTTCTTTCAAACACGACCGGAACCCGAGGCTTCATCCGAGACTTTACCGGATACTCCGGCTGATTTGGTGGATGCCGTTTCGGAAATGCCGATTTCTCAGTCAAAAAAAGGCCCACCAAAGGTTTTTCTGGTTCTGCTTGTTATTATCTTTGCAGCTGCATTGCTCGGCGGCTTTTTCCTCTGGAAAAAAATCGCGCTGAGCAAAAATGCGACCGTTGGAGGCATTTCTTATAGCATTGCAGATACCGCCAGTCTTTCCGTTGAATCTCCTTCGGATGAAGATTGGAACAACCTGTGCAGGTTGTCTGGTCTGACCAGTCTAACGATTACTGGAAATATCGATTTGGACGCCAGAAAGCTGAATGAATTGAGCACGCTGCAGGCGTTGACGGAGCTTTCTATTGACGGTGCTGTTTTTCCGGACGGGCTTTCTTCGCTGGCGTCCCTTTCAGCGTTGGAATCCCTCTCCCTGACAAACTGTCAGTTGAGCAGCAGCCAGTGCGATGGTGTGAGCTGGCCCGTCTCTCTTCGCAAATTGGACCTTTCGGGGAATGGCCTGACCGATATTTCTTTCCTCCGAAATTGTACATATCTGGAAGAGCTTTTTTTGGACGAAAATAAAATCATTGATTATACTCCTGTTGCCGCTTTGACCGGTCTGACGACACTTGGCGTAGACCAATGTCAGGTTCAGGCGGTTAACAGCTTGCCTGTGCTGAAAAAGTTGCTCGTAAATGGTCAGGAAATCGAGGAACCCGCAGCATATCTGGCGGAGCTGAGTTCGATGACAGAGTCGTATCAGAACATTATCAGTCTGTTCGAGGCTGGTGACTTCGATGCGCTAACGACTGTATTACAGCAGCTCGAGACTGCTGGTTCTCTGGATGAAAATGTATTGACTTACGCAAATGGTTGGCTGATGACCAATAGCTCAGAATGGGATATTATCCGGGCAAGTCTGCCGAGCGGTTCGCAGATGCTTGTATCCGATGGCAACGGTCTCTATTATGGTCAGATGAACAACGGAAAGCGTTTTGGAAACGGTATTCAGCTGTTTGCCGTAAATCATAGTATTTACAGTGGCTCGTGGAATAATGATCTTCCCAACGGCATGGGTACTTACCGTAAAACAATTGCAGACGGAACCGTTCTTGAATTTTCTGGCAACTATACGGATGGCTATGAGAATGGTACTATGACTTTCACAGCCGCAAGTGATTCAGGGACTCAGTCTGGTAGCTACACTGCTGTTAACGGAACTCGCACGACGGTGGAGCAGATTAGCGATAATCAGGTTGCATTTATCCGGTTCGACACGATTTACTGGTACGACGCTTCTCCTGACGGCCACGGTGTAGCGATTGCTTCCATTCCGTATCAGGAAGAGAAGGTTATTCAAATTTCGCCAAAAGCAGAACCTGCTCCTTCGAATAGCAAAAATGGCTCCGGTAACAAGAACTCCAGCGGAGCAGAAAGCACGCCCCCTTCTGCACCTCAACCCAGTGCGCCGACCGAAAGCTCTTCTGCAAGCAGTTCAACCGCAGATAGCTCGAATCCATGGAACATGACCCCGGAAGATGCTTTGAAAAAAATTCAGGATGGTGTACAAACTGCTTCTGATATCTACCATGCAGCAAAAGAAATCTATGATATGTTCAACTAATCCTGTGGAGAAATTTCAGGAGAATAAATTATGAAAATATGTGCTTATTGTCACACGCCTGCGCGATTTGAAAATCAGAGATTCTGCTCTGTATGTGGCAAATCTTTTGACTCTGAAAAAGAATCTCATGAGAATAACACGGCATCACCGGAGCCTCCCGCAGAAGAGCCTGTCCCTGCAACACCTGTCCGGAGGCAGCAACATCCAACACCTGTAGAAATGCCAAAACTGTCGTTAGATCTCGAGCCTACCAAAGAAACAAATACGCCCACCCAGAGCGTTTGTGAAGAGGGGCAATCTCCGGAAGTAGTACGTCAGCCAACTCGTAATATGCCTGCATATACTCCCCCTTCAAAGGAAAAGGAAGGACCTACTCCTGTGACTGCGCCCAAGCCCGAAACAGGAGAAAAGAATCCTCCGAAGGAAACTGCTTCTAAGCCATCAAAAGCAGAAACGCCCCGACCTGTCCGTCCTCATAATTGGTGGGTTATTCTTGTTATTGTGCTTGTTGTGCTTTTGCTGGGAGGTTTTGCGTTTGTGTTCCTTAACAGCAAGCCTTCGGAACAAAATCCCTCTGCACCTTCTGTGGCCGATGTTTCCGCAGCATCGGCCGCGCAGGCAGAAAGCAGCATTTCTTCCAGTGAAACTGCCCTGCCTGAATCGCGGCCGGATGCTTCTTCTGCCGCTTCCACCACAGTTTCTGCTACGTCTGAGGCAGAAAGCAGCGCTCCGGAAGTCGTACTGGATTCCACCCAGAATATCCGGGTAGAAGCCTCGGGAAATACTGCAGTTCTCACACTGCAGCACTATCAGGATGGACAGTGGATTCAGGACTTTCAGACAGCTGCATTTATCGGCTCCAACGGTATTACTGAGCACAAGACGGAGGGAGACCATAAGACTCCGGCGGGGACATTCCCTATCTGCTTTGCGTTCTCTAATACGACGCAGAATACAAAACTTCCTTTTATCAAGATCAACGAGGACAGTGTCTGGGTCTGTGACTCGAGCTCGGCCTTCTACAATACCCTTCAGTCTCGTTCCAATGTGTCCCGTGATTGGGCTGATAAAGGAGGCTGTGAGAATATGTATGTGAAATTCTCGAAGAAATCCTCGACTGCCTGTATCTGCTTTGGATTCAACGGCGATGGACAAACCGCGCATAGCGCTTCGGCAAATGGAGGCTCTGTACTTTTCCTTGATGGAGTTGGACCTAACGGAAAAATGGACTCTGGCTATGGGGATATCAAGATTTCCAGTGATGCAATGAGTACCATTTTAGGACTTCTTGACCCGACAATGAATCCGAAGATTACGATCGTAGCCGCCTAATAGGAAACAATTTTACCTGTTTAGGTGAACATACTGTAAGCTGGAGTTTTGTAAAGCGATACCATCGAGCAGCCTGCATCCAGCGGATGCGGTTCACGGGTTTGGGTGTTCCCAACAAGCATTTTGCGAAGCAAAAATGGTGTTTGTATATACAGACACACTGCTTGCGGGCGCTATGAAGCCTCTCAATGCACCCTCCAAATTTGAAAAACATTTTGCAACCGAGACCGTCCGTTTTCAAGTTCAACTTGAAGCGGGCGGTTATTTTTCTGCACAAAAATTTTCGAGTTTGCAACCGCCGCAAGCAGGGCGAGCCGATACCACCTCGCAATTTTTGAATCCGATTTTTTCAAATCCAAATTCAAAAACACTTGTTGAGCTTCGCTCAAACCCGATGTTCAGCACAAGAATGCGCTAGTTCTGCATCTTAACGGACGCTGAATAAGTGAATTTTCTTAGAAAAACGTGCTTTATAAAATTGTCGTTGATTCATTCAATATCGCATCAAACCGGAACTATTACTTCCGGTTTTGAAGGTGAAAAGCGGAAGTATCACTTCCTAAAAATTTGAGTGTTATTGTGGTATGCTCTATT
>ENA-ORMN01003033-ORMN01003033.1-human-gut-metagenome-genome-assembly--contig:-NODE-3033-length-13743-cov-4.202075_pt1 | contig 13743 bp, 13 predicted proteins | sample MGYA00242102_ERZ508993 | MGnify/ENA primary metagenome ERZ508993 (study PRJEB26280, sample SAMEA2338770) | human gut metagenome | biome: human gut; feature: human-associated habitat; material: faeces... | reverse complement strand
GAAACTTTTCTCCAGAAAAGTTTCCCCCGTTTTCCTACCTTGTATAAACCAACTCATAATGTTCGCCGTCGGCAATTCTGGTGCTGTCCGCACCGGACGGCAGACTTTCGCCGTTTTTGCAGATGTTCCACCAGCTTTTGTCAATATCGTAGTCAGCGGTAATACCGTTGACTTTTTTGATGTAAAGACCGTAGGTGGATTTTTCTCCCTCCACAAGCGAATGATCTGTGAGCACCTCACCGAGTGTGTCACGATCGGTGTGCAGAGTAAAGGTAACGGATTGATCTTCAATTTTTACTTCTACCCGAATTGTCTTGGCGCCGGTTCCAAGCTCGGCGTCGGAAAGATAAACGGCGTCTTTCCAGAGTCCCTCCCGCTTGATCTTCTCTTGGGGAGCGTCCGGACCGGTGTGGGCTTCGGTCACGGGCGTTTCGGGTTGGGTGGTTTCGTTACCGTCGGTATTCGCATCCTTGCCGCAGGCAAAGAGAGCGAAAAGGTAGGTCAGCGCCAGTAAAAGCGCCAGCAGGGCGGTGGGGGTGAATTTGCTTCTGGTTTTCATGTTTTGCATTTCCTTTCTTTAATTGATTTTAGATCCGATCGGTTGTTCTGCACAGAGAATATCGGCAATGCGGCGGCAGGCATACCCGTCCCCGTAAGGGTTTTCGGCGTGTGCCATGGCACGGTAGGCTTCCGGGTCGTCCAAAAGCCGGCGGAAGTTTTCGTAAATCGTCTGCTCCCCGGTTCCGACCAGCTTCAGGGTCCCGGCGGCTACCCCCTCGGGGCGCTCGGTGGTGTCCCGCATGACCAGCACCGGCTTTCCGAGTGCGGGCGCCTCCTCCTGAATTCCGCCGCTGTCGGTGAGAATCAGGTAGCTGTGGGCAAGAAGATTGTGAAAATCCGGCACCTCCATCGGCTCGGTCAGGTGGATCTGCCGGCAACCCGCCAGCTCCTCCTGCGCCGCACGGCGCACCAGGGGATTCATATGGATAGGATAGATCGCCTTTACGTCGGGGTGCTCGTCAAGCGTCCGGCGGATCGCCCGGAACATCCGGTGCATCGGCTCCCCGAGGTTTTCCCGCCGGTGAGCGGTAATCACGATCAGCCGGTATCCTGCCGCCCAGGTAAGCTCGGGGTGGGTATAGTCGGAGCGGACGGTGGTACGCAGAGCGTCGATCGCCGTGTTTCCGGTGACGTATACCGATTCCGGCGGCTTGCCTTCCCGTAGAAGATTTTCACGGGCGAGCGGAGTGGGGGCAAAGTGATAGCGTGCCACAAGTCCCACCGCCTGCCGGTTGAATTCTTCGGGATAGGGAGAGGCGAGGTCGTAGGTGCGCAGACCCGCTTCCACGTGCCCGACCGGGATCTGCCGGTAAAAGCACGCCAGAGCGGCGGCAAAGGCGGAGGTGGTGTCGCCGTGTACCAGCACCACGTCGGGGCGTACTTCGTCCAGGGGGCGCCCGATGCCGGCAAGAACGGCGGACGTTACGTCCGACAGGGTCTGATTTTCCCGCATGACCGACAGGTCATAATCCGGTACCACGCCGAATGCCGAGAGCACCGGATCCAGCATCTGGCGGTGCTGACCGGTGACGCACACGGTAACCCGGATGTTTTTCCGGGTCTTCAGCTCGTTGACGAGGGGACACATTTTGATCGCTTCCGGACGGGTTCCGAAAACAAGCATGACAGATTTCATAACGCATCCTTTTTTAACGGTGATTTTTGGAGAAGAGTTTGCGCAGGCGTTCGGTGAGCCAGGCAAGCTCCGGGCTTCTGGCAATCCGTGCCGCCGCAAGATACACGGTTGCTCCAAGTGTTTCCTGTAAGAGGATCAGCGGCAGAGGGGACAGAGGGAGCAGAGACAGGGGCAGGGCGGCACAGACGGCAAGCAGGGAAAACAGCAGGGGAGCGCCGATGTCCCGCAGTTGGGAGAGAAAAGAGTAGCCCAGCAGTTTCTGCACCGGCAGGGCGTTGACGGCGGTGTAAAGCGTGGTCAGGATCGCCGCCGAGATCACAATGGCGGTCACTCCCAGCCGCATGACCGAGAGGAGCACGGCAAGCTCCACCAGTTTTTTGCCAAGCTCCAGCCGGAAGTAAAGTTTCCCCTTGCCAAGCGCTTTGATCGCCTGCATATTGGCGGTGTGCATGGGCTGAAACAGGTAGACGATGCAGAACAGCTGTAAAAGCGGCACGCAGGGAAGCCATTTTTCGGTCAGGAACAGGATGACGAGCGGCTTTGCGACGACGGCAAGTCCCAGCATGACCGGAAAAAGAAGAAACGAGGTAAAGCGCACCGAGCGCCGGATGGTCTGCCGCAGTTTTTCCGGAGCGTCCTGTTCCTGTGCCATCCGTGGGAAAAGCACGGTGCCGACCGAGGTGTTGAGGTTGCCGACGATCAGATTCGGAAACTGCCGACCCTTGTCGTAGTAGGCAAGCGAATCGGCGGAGTAAAGCTTTCCGACGATGACGGCACGCAGTTCTTCGTAGCCCACGATCAAAAGCCGGGTGCCAAGCAACCGGACGCCAAAGCCCATCATCCGCTCCAGCCGTTTCCACGAAAGGGCGAACAGCGGTCTTTTGCGCAGGGAAAGCCCAAGCACTGCCGTGCTTACCACCGTGTTGGTCAGATACTGGGCAACCAACGCCCAGACGCCGCATCCCGCATACGCCATGGCAATGCCTACCGCACCCGACAGAACGGCGCCGGCAATAGTGGCGAGGAAGAATTTGCGAAAGATCATTTTCCGTGCCACATACGCCTGCTGGACCGAATTGATTCCGGCGGCGATCAGCCGCAGACCCAGAACCCGCAGGACGGGGGTCAGCACAGTATAGCTTTCCCCGAAAAAGCGGGAGATAAGCGGTGCGGCGAAAAAAAGCAGGGCATAAAGGACAATGGAAAAGCCGAAATTGAACCAGAGCACCGAGGAAAAGTCCAGGGCGTCGGCGTCCTTTTTCTGGATCAGGGCGTTGCCGAAACCGTCAGAGACCAGGACGTTTGCCAGCGTGATGAAAATGGTGACGGCGGCAACTACGCCGTAATCGGCGGGAGAAAGAATCCGGGCAAGCAGAATCGAAACGATGAGGGTAATGAGCTGGGCGGCGACCCGCTCGGCGAATTTCCAGCCGAGGTTACCTGCCAGACTGTTGGATTTCGTCATAGCGTACTGCCCCCGTCGGCGTCGGCAAGATCTGACAGCAGATCGCTCCAGCGCTCTGCCCAGCGTTCGTAGGAGAAAGCACCGGCAACCGTTTCCCGTGCCCGTAGCGCCAGCGTCCGGCGGAGTGCTTCATCCCCGATCAGCCGCCGGAGCGCAAGATAAAGCGCCTCGGAGGAGGGCGGGATCATCAGCCCGTTGTAGCCGTCCAGCACGACGTCGGTCATGCCGCCTACGTCGGTGCAGACCACGGCGCACCCGGCGGACATGGCTTCGAGAAGCGACAGCGAGGTTCCCTCCGAGCCGATGGTGGGAATGACGGCAATGTGCTGATTTTCATGGATTTTCAGCGAGTCCTGCGGGGCGTAGCGGATGAATTCCACGTTGTGAAATCCGCCGAGGCGTTCCCGGAGCCACTCCTCGTCCGGTCCCTCTCCGGCAAGCGTAACGAAAAGACCGTCGTATTCCGTCAGCAGACGGGCGATCGCTTCGGCAAAGATCCGGGTGCCACGGTAGGGAAAAAAGCGGCGGGCAAAGATGATGCGCAGATCTCCCTCCGGCTTGGGAGCGGGCGGGGCGATATGTGTGAAATTCGGAATGACCCGGCAGGCGACGGCAGGATGCCCCACCTGCGTGCGGTACCAGTTGACGAAATTGCGGTCCACGCAGACAAGAGCATCAAGCGACCGGAGCGGGGCAAGCCGCCGGGAAGCCTGCCACGCCCGGTGGAAAATAAAAGCGCTCTCGGGAATGTTCCGGCTTCTGGCGCTCGGCTTGTCCCAGGTGACGCCATGCTGAATGGCAACCGATCTGCCACGGTAAGGGACGGTCAGCTCGTGACTGCCGAAAATGACGATCTCCTTGCCGGAAAGCTCCCGCAGGGCACGGGCGGCAAGCGACTTTTCCGGTACGGCAAGCCCGTGGATCTCGACGCCTTCATGCCGGAGCACAAAGTCCTCGGGTGCGCACTGATAAAGGACCGGCGCAAAACCAAGCGGGGAGACTACGCCGCACAGGGCGGAAAGGTAGGTCTGGATGCCGCCGGTGCGGATGCGTGTGCGGTCGTTTGTCAGGTAGGCGGGGTAAATCATAACGATCTTTTTCATGTCTTTCTTTCCTTTCCCTCAGATGCGGGATAAAAGATTTCCGGTGGGTGGCTTGCGGCGCAGAACAACGGGTTCGCCCGCCAGCAGGATGCCGAAGAAAAACCAGAGTAGCTCCTGTTTCCAGAGGTCGGCGGAGAAAAGCGCACGGATGACCGCCGAGCAGAACAACAGCAGAAACAGCATCCAGGTATTGCGGTCACAGCGCCGTAAGGTTCCGACGGCACGCCATGCAAGCGGAATTGCCACCAGGCAGAAAAGCAGAAGACCGCCGTCGTAAAGAAGCTGTAACAGAAAATTGTGCGGGTAGACCATGCCGGTGTTTGCCGCAAAGGTGGAAATGCCGTGCCCGAAAAGCATCGGAAAAGCGCCGGCAAAGATCCCCTCCCATGCGGCACGGTAACACGCCTTTCTGCCGTTGAGGATGTCGCCCTCCCGGTGAAGTGCCAGAAGCTTGTCGATAAAGCGCACCGAAAGCGAGCGGCTTGCCAGAAGTCCGTGCAGGGCACCGAGAAGATCCCAGAAGAACAGGAAAAGGAGGAGCAGAAGAACGGTAAGGAGAACCGTCCGGCGGGGATACAGAGAAATACCGCCCCGCCTGCGGACTCTCACGCACACCGCAAGGGCGGCGCACAGAGCAATGCTGAATACGGCGCCACGAGTCCCATACAGAAAGATCTGCGCCGCATAGACCGCCTGGATCGCCGCAAGAATCAGCATAAACGCACGGCGGCGGGGCGGATCCTCTTTCCGGAGAAAGAAAAGGTACAGCAGGGCGCAGAGGACGGGAAGCAGAAAGGCGTAAGAAACGCCCATGGTAATGGTACGGTTGACCGGTTCCACCGCAAAAATGCGGGGCAGAAAGAAAATGCCGGGTGCGGTAAAGACCATGCTGAAGCGGAGAAAATCCGCCCGGTCAAAGGAAAGCATGATCGGAAGCAAAAGAGGGAGCAGGGAAAGGAGCAGAAATCGCCCTACATCCACGCCGGATACCATGCCGCACAGGATTCCGGTTAGATACAGGATAAGAAGAAAAGCGGCAAGCGCCGCCGGATAAAGCCCGCCGGTGCGCAGGCGCAGGATTCCGCCGCAAGCGGCAAAGGACAGTAGAATACAGCCCACCGTAAAGGCATAGAGAAAAGACATGAGGCTGACGCCGAGGACGGCGGTCAGGATCATATTGATTGCCGGAATATTGAAAAAGAAGGCGAGCAGAGCGCTGTGAAAGCGCTCGGACACGGCAACCCGCTTGGGCGGGATGCGCAGACGGCGTCGGACGTTTGAAAAAGTCAAATCATTTCCTCTTTTTGCAATAAAAAAGTTTTTTGAGTTTCCGGTGTACCCGGAGCCACAGGACCCAGGTGAGATAGGAAAGTCCGTACGGACCGATGCGGAATTCACGCCACGTCCGGAAAAAAGCGGAAAGTCCGCCGGCTTTCAGGTACTGCATGGCGATATCCATCTGGTGAAAGCGGACGACACGCCTGCGGCGGCGTGGCGAAAGCAGTTCCAGACAGGGTTTCATTTTTTCAAGGTAATAAAGCCGGTAGCGGCGGACCAGTGCGGGATCCCTCGGAGAATTCCGGAATTCCAGATTCCGCCGGAACCCGACTGCCCGGACGGCAAAGATCGGATAGTGGGCGGCTACCCTTGCGGTCATCTCCCAGTCCTGGTGGCGGCGGAAGCTTTCGTCAAAGCCGCCGACCTCCCGGAACACGTCGCTTCGCATGACGAGCGAGGTGGAGCAGAGCGGAATGGTGTGGCAAAGCACCTCGTACAGCCGGTTTCCGCTTTTTTTCGCATATTCCGGATAAAGAAGAACGCCGCTCCGGCACAGCTCGTGTCCGCAATAGGTCATGGCATAGCGCTTGTCCTGCGATTTCCACGCCCGCATATGCAGGGAAAGAAAATCGGGAAAGTATTCGTCGTCATCGTCAAGAAAGGCGAGAAATTCTCCCTTTGCCTGCGCCGCTCCGGTGTTCCGTGCGGCGGAGCCGCCCCGGTTTTCGGCGTGCACCAGATACCGGACGGTGGAATCTGCGATCAGCGGCTGTAACAGCGCTTCGGTCTTTCGCTGAAGCGCACTGCCTGCCCCGTTGTCATCCACCACCAGAATCTCCCGGTGGGGATAGGTCTGTGCCCGCACGCTGTCAATGGCACGGAGAAGAAAATCGCACCCGCCGTGCGTGGGAATGATAACCGAGATCAGCGCATCCATGCCCTGTTGTCTCCTTTTCTGAAATAGTATTGCCCGGCGCTCAGAAGGTGGGCGCCGGCGGAAGATGATTGCGGTCGTTGGTATTTGCCAGAGCGCAGTAAAAGTCTTCCATGCGCCGTGCGGTCTGCGCAACCGAAAAACGGGTGCGCTCCACAAGCGCCGCATAGATCTCCCGGTCCGGCACGGCGTGCATCGTCAGCAGAGCGTTCGCCCAGTCGGCGGGGGACGCCTTTGCGCCGATACGGCGGCATAGTGGCGTGACGGTGATTTCGTCGGTCACGTTGTCAGGGATCAGGCAGGGAAGCCCGGATGCCTGCGCTTCTATCAGAGTCAGCGGCAAGCCCTCAAAGCGGGAGGGAAAGGCGAAAACATCCATTGCCTGCATCAGTTCGGGGATATCGTCCCGGGCGCCGGTCAGGATCACCGAGTCGGAAAGTCCCAGCGCTGCCGATTTTTGCAGAATCGCCTGCCGCAGCTCCCCTTCTCCTGCCAGAAGAAGCACCGCATCCGGGCGGTAGTGCCTGACCTTTGCCAGGACCTCGGGCAGAAAAAGCTGATTTTTTGCCGCACACAGCCGACCGACGTTGCCGATCACAAAGCGGTCAGAGATTCCGAGCGAGCGGCGTACCCGCTCCCGCACGGCGACGTCGTAGGTGTAAGACTTAGGAGAAATGGCGTTCGGGATTACGGCAAAGCGCTCGCCCTGACACGCCTTTTCCCCGAACAGCCATTTCCCGGCGGCGTCCGAGCAGGCAAACCGGTAATCTGCCTGATACCGGATTGGGTACTGGAGACAGGCTTTCAGCGGAGCGGTCAGCCCGCCGGGATTGGCGGTGTTGTGGCTGTGCGCAATCGTGATAAGCCCTGCCTTTGAGGCAATGGGCAGAAAGACCGATGCGTAACTGCGCACGTGGGTGTGAAGCACCCGATAGCCGGGGTGCGTGCGGAAAAGATCTGTCCACGCCCGCCGGACCGCCGGAAGATTGACACCACGGAAGCGTGGTACAAAAAAGATCCTGCCGCCAAGCTTTTGCACGGTATCCGCATAGTGCAGGTAATCCGCATGGTCCAGGATAAAGTCAAACCGGACACGGTCCCGGTCGATGTTTTCGTATAGATTCAGAAGCATTTTCTGGGAGCCGCCGATGTTCAGCCCGCCGATCATCTGTAAAATGCGTATTGCCGACATGAAAAGGTCCTTTCCGCAGTGGAATATCGTGTCACATTTTGTCGATTTCTGTATGTATTATAACATAAAGCGGGAAAAATGTCAAGAAATTCCCAAACATCAGGCGGCGGAATACCGGCGCATCGGGTGCGGAGAAAAATATTTTTGCGGTGCGGGGAAATTTTCATGCCTATTGACAGAACCGCCGGAAAATGGTACAATATAAGCAGAGAGGGGGAGATGAAAATGTTTATCAATTTTGCGCACCGGGGTGCCAGTTCCTATGCTCCGGAGAACACAATGAGCGCCTTTTATATGGGGCTTCGGATGGGAGCAAACGGGATCGAGACCGATATTCAGCGCACCGGCGACGGTATTCTGGTGCTTTTTCACGACGATACCCTTGACCGTGTGACCGGGCAGAGCGGAAAGATCGTCGACTACACCTACGAACAGCTCCGGGAAATGCGGGTGAAAAACGAGACATCCGGCGAGGAGGACGTGATCGTCCGCCTGGAGGACTTTCTGCGGTATTTCGGCTTCCGGGACCTGCACTTTGCCATTGAGCTGAAAGAGGAGGGAACCGAGGGAGAGACCGTGTCGATGCTGGACGCTTTCGGAATGAAAGAAAAATGCGTGATCACGTCCTTTCATTTCGGTTGTATCCGGAAAGTCAAGGAGCTGAGACCCGATTTCCGGGTCGGATTTCTTGCCGACGATTTTGACGACCGGGCGATTTCGGAGTTTGCGGAGATCGGCGGCGAACAGCTTTGCCCCAAGGCGACCCGCCTGACGCCCGAAAAGGTGGCGGCGTGGCACGGAATGGGCTATAACGTCCGGGCGTGGGGCGTATCGAACCCCGAGCTGATGCGTTCGGCGTATGCGGCGGGCGTGGACGGCATGACGGTGAATTTTCCCGATCTGCTGACCGCTCATCTGCGGGAGATCCAAGAGAAATGAAACCTTTTCGGAGGAAATGCGATGCAATATCCGGCGTATATCGGAAATATTCTGGAGAGACTGGAGCTTTCCGGTGAGGAGGCGTATCTTGTGGGAGGGAGTCTGCGGGACTCTCTGCTCGGGATCGCTCCGCACGACTTTGACATCGCCACCTCCGCACTGCCCGAAAGGACCCGGGAGATCTTTTCGGATTTCCGGGTGCTTGATATCGGGCTGAAGCACGGCACGGTAACGGTGATGACCGAGGGCGGTCCGGTGGAGATCACCACCTTCCGGGTGGACGGCGCTTACACCGATGCCCGGCATCCCGACAGCGTCCGCTTTACCGACCGGATCGAGGAGGACCTGTCCCGGCGGGATTTTACGGTCAACGCTATGGCGTACCACCCGCACAGGGGGCTGGTGGATCCTTTCGGAGGACGGGAGGATCTGAAAAGAAAAAGAATACGGGCGGTGGGCGACCCCGGGCTTCGTTTTTCCGAGGATGCTCTGCGGATCATGCGGGCGTTCCGCTTTTCGGCACAGCTCGGCTTTTCGGTGGAGGAGGAAACGCTTGCAGGCGCCGCCGCTATGCGGGAGGGGCTTTCAAGAATTGCCGCCGAGCGGATCTGCTCCGAGTTTATCCGCCTTTTGACCTCGGCGGAGCCGGCGGGGGCGATTCGCCGGATGAGGCAGACCGGGGTTTTGCCGTATGTGACCGGGGCGTATGCGCCGTCGGAGGAGACCGTCGGGCTGATCGCCAAAATGCCGGCGACCGACGTGGCACGGCTTGGAATGTACTTTGCCGAAGCGGAGCCGGCGGTGATCGACGGGACACTGCATGACCTGAAATGCTCCGCAAAGCAGATACGGGGCGCCGTTGCCGTAGCGAGGGGCGCCGGAATGCCTCTGGAAACGCCTGCCGATGCGGCAAGGCTGATCGCCGGGACCGGCGTTTACGCTGAGGATGCGGCAAGGGCGGCTGTCCTGCTGGGCAGGGCGCCGGAGGGAGCGGTGCGCTTTGTGAGCGAGAACCGCCGACCGACCCGGATTGCCGATCTTGCCGTCAACGGCCGTGATCTTGCGCAGATCGGAATTTCGGGCAGAGAGACCGGACGGATCCTTTCGGAGCTGCTTGACCAGACGATGAACGAACCCGAGCAGAACCGCAAAGAAATTCTTCTGCGCCTGGCAAAGGAAAAATCGGAGCAGGCGTCCGGCGGGCAGGAAAAACCAAAACAATAGGCAGGAGCAACAGAGATGAAAGAACTGGAGGATATCCGGCAGAGCGCCGGGAAGGTGATGGGCGTGGATTTCGGCGATACCCGGACCGGGCTTGCTGTTTCGGACCCGTCCCGGTTTCTGGCGTCGGGTATCGGGTACATTTCCCCCGGCGGAATTGAAAAGACCGCCGATGCGGTGGCGGATGCCGTCCGCAGGGAAAGAGTGGTGGCGGTTGTGGTCGGACTGCCGGTCAACATGGACGGAAGTGAGGGCGCAAGGGCGGCGAGGTGCCGCAAGTTTGCCGACCTGCTTTGTCACCGGCTGGGAGAGGATTTTCCGGTGGTGATGTTTGACGAGCGGATGACCACGATGACGGCTTCACGCTACCTCAACGAGACCAATACACGGGGGAAGAAACGGAAATCGGTGATCGACACGCTGTCGGCGCAGATCATTCTGCAAAACTGTCTGGACCGTTTGCGGTATATGAACGGATAAGGAAAGGAGAAAGCGATGAAATATCAGGCAAAAAATTGCGAGACCTGCGAATTCTACGACTACGACGAAGAAATGGACGCATACGTTTGCGACGTCCGGCTTGACCAGGACGAGATGGGTTGCTTTCTTTCGGGCACCAACAGGGGTTGCCCGTATTACCGCTATTACGACGAGTACAAGAGCGTACAGAAACAAAACTGAAACAGGAATTCGGAATCATGGCTACATTATTTGATTATATCGACTGGCGGGGGGATCTGACCTTTGAGCAGGCGGAACTGAATGAAGTGGACAATCTGATTCTTTCCATGATCGCTTACGTGGATTTTGACGGCGTCGTGCCCTCCTCCTTTGAGGAAGCGCCGACCCTGCTTACCGCCGGGCGGAAGTATGCGAGGGAGCACCGGGGCAAGACCTACGTCGGGCTGGTGGTGCCGCCGGCGGTGGTCAGCATCATGGCAAAGGCGGCAAAATCCCGCCGTTTCGGCAACATCCGGATGACGGGGTATGTGAACGATATCAGCGGCGAGGAGGAAATGCAGTTTTCCGCCGTCTGCTTCCGCCTGGACGAAAACAAAACCTACGTCGCTTTCCGTGGCACCGACGATACGCTGGTGGGGTGGAAAGAAAACTTCAATATGAGCTTTATGCTGCCGGTGCCGGCACAGCTCAAAGCGGTGGAGTACCTGAATACGGTGGCGGCGTCAATTCCGGGAGAATATTACATGGGCGGGCACAGCAAGGGCGGAAACCTTGCGGTGTACGCCGCCGTCAAGTGCGAAAACGAAATCAAGGACCGGATCCTGCGGGTGTACAGCAACGACGGTCCGGGATTCGGAACCGGATTTATCGAGGGCGCCGACTATCAGGATATGCGGGGCAAGATCTGCACCATCGTGCCGCAGTCCTCGGTGGTGGGGATGCTTCTGGAGCATGAAGAAAATTACGAGGTGGTCAAGAGCACGCAGAGCACCGGGATCCTCCAGCACAACGGCTTTACCTGGGAGGTGCTCGGACCCGGCTTCATCCACCTGAATTCGGTGACGCACGAGAGCCGGCTGATCGACCTGACGCTGAAAAAGTGGCTGGACGAAATGGATAAGGAGACCCGGGAAAAGTTTGTGGACTCGCTGTTCGAGACCTTTTCCGCCACCAACGCAAAGACCCTTACCGACCTGAACTCGGATAAGATCGCTCTGGTCAAGGCGTGGAACAAACTTCCGCCCGAGACCCGCGGGCTGGTCCGGAAATGCGTGGCGCTTCTGATCCGGAACAGCACCAAAATGAAAAAACAGTGAGATCGGTTCCTGCGGATATCCGCAGGGGGCTGAGCCGGCGCTTTTTGCCCGGCTCAGCCCATAATTTTTTCCGGCGCCGCAGGATTTTTCCGTAACACCCTTGCAAAATGCGGACAAGTATTGTATAATAATATAATGATTGTCAGAATCCCGCCCCCGCCTGGGTTGTCGGGAACTTTATTACGTAGCAAAAGGATGGATTTTTATGAAACTCGGTATCGTAGGACTCCCCAACGTGGGAAAAAGTACGTTATTTAATTCATTGACAAAGGCAGGAGCGGAATCGGCAAACTATCCGTTTTGTACGATTGATCCGAATGTAGGTGTCGTACCGGTGCCGGATGAGAGACTGGATGTGCTGGCAGAGATGAATCATTCTGCGAAAGTGGTGCCGGCTGTCATTGAATTTGTAGATATTGCAGGTTTGGTAAAAGGAGCTTCCAAAGGCGAAGGACTTGGCAACCAGTTTTTGTCAAATATCCGTGAGGTAGATGCTATCGTGCATGTGGTACGCTGTTTTGAAGATACCAATATCGTGCATGTAGATGGAAGCATTGATCCGCTTCGTGATATCGAGACGATCAATCTGGAATTGATCTTTTCGGATATTGAAATTCTGGAGCGCCGTCTGGCAAAAAGCATCAAGGCGGCAAGAGCCGATAAAAAGCTGGCAGCAGAAGTCGATATGCTGGAGCGGTTAAAAGCATTTTTGGAAGAAGGACATCTTGCGAAGAATTTTGAACTGCAGAACGAAGAGGAAGAAGAATGGTTTAAAGAGTACAATCTTCTTACGGCAAAACCGGTTATCTATGCGGCAAATGTTGCCGAAGACGATCTTGCAGATGATGGTGCCACAAACGAACATGTGGCGAAAGTCCGTCAGTTTGCCGCAGATGAAAACTCAGAAGTATTTGTGATCTGCGCGCAGATCGAGCAGGAGATTGCAGAACTGGATGACGAAGAAAAGAAGATGTTTTTGGAAGATCTTGGAATTGCAGAATCCGGATTGGAAAAACTGATCAAGGCTAGTTATAAACTGCTTGGACTTATCAGTTATATCACGAGTGGAGAGATGGAAACCAAAGCATGGACGATTACAAAAGGAACCAAAGCTCCACAGGCAGCCGGAAAGATACATACGGATTTCGAGCGCGGATTTATTCGTGCAGAAGTTGTCAGTTATGATCATTTGGTGGAAAATAATGGTTATAATGGAGCAAAAGAAAAAGGGCTTGTCCGTTCCGAAGGAAAAGAGTATGTCGTGCAGGACGGCGATGTCGTGCTGTTCCGTTTTAACGTATAATGAAGCAGGTAATCCCAGAAGATTCCTTGGAGTTTTCTGGGATTTGTAAGTATAGTGCGGAACAATATCCGCAGAAAGGATAGAGTATGAATTCAGCAGAAATTGCATTCCCTAATATAGGAATCTACATTCCGCATCTTCCGAAAGGAATTACCATCGGGGGATTTACGATCGCATTTTACGGAATGATCATTGCGGCAGGAATGTTGTCCGGACTTTGGCTTGCCTGTCATCAGGCGCAGAGAACCGGTCAGAAAAAAGAAGTATATACAGACTTTGCTATTTATGCCATCATTTTTTCCCTGATTGGTGCAAGACTGTATTATGTGGTATTCAGCTGGGAAAACTATAAGGATGATCTACTCCAGATCTTTAATACACGTGGCGGGGGAATGGCAATTTACGGAGCCGTGATCGCAGCAGTATTGACGGCAATTATTTATTGCAAGGTAAAAAAATACAATTTCTTTCTGCTTGCGGATACTGCGGTAGGAGGTCTTGTACTGGGACAGATCATTGGACGTTATGGAAACTTCTTTAACCGGGAGGCTTTTGGAGAATATACCAATAGTTTATTTGCCATGCGTTTGAGAGTGGATCAGGTAAATCCGGCAAATATCACGGAATTGATGAAAAGCCATATGACAACGGTGGATGGTGTGCAGTATATTCAGGTACACCCGACATTTTTGTATGAATCATTATGGTGTGCCGGACTTCTTATTATATTGTTTCTGTATAGGAAACATAAGAAATATGAAGGTGAGCTCTTTCTTATGTACCTGTTTGGTTATGGGGCAGGACGCGTGTGGATTGAGCGGCTTAGAACAGATC
>ENA-ORMN01003032-ORMN01003032.1-human-gut-metagenome-genome-assembly--contig:-NODE-3032-length-13744-cov-2.756739_pt1 | contig 13744 bp, 22 predicted proteins | sample MGYA00242102_ERZ508993 | MGnify/ENA primary metagenome ERZ508993 (study PRJEB26280, sample SAMEA2338770) | human gut metagenome | biome: human gut; feature: human-associated habitat; material: faeces... | reverse complement strand
GGCCAGCGGGCCGCCGCGCCGATTTTTTGGAGGTGTTGACTGTGCCGAAAGAAGCCGATGTGCCGCCCCAGCAGGGCAAGCCCGAAAAGAGCGCGGGAGAAAAGAACGACGAGAAAAAGGTAGAGCCTTTTCATCTTCGGGAGAAGATCGAGGAAATGGTGGACTACGGCTACCCGTTGACAATGAGTTTTCCACGGAAAGACCGGGAACTCGCAGACGAGTTGAAGAAATCCATCCTGACGATCTATCGCCTAAGTATCGAAATCGACCGCAAATATTTCAAGAAAACGACGACCCAGAATCTCGACGTGGAGCTGGACGTACTGCGCGGAATGGTACGGCTGGCGGCGAGTAAGAAGTTACACGGGGGCAAGTACCCGCCGCCACTTACGATGCACCAATACGAGGTGTGGGCAAAATACAATGAAGAAATTGGCAAACTGCTGGGCGGCTATCTAAAGACGCTGTAAGCAGTTTGCCAGTTTTCATACATGGGAATGTACTATACTCGGCTTCCGAATCGGGGCGGCAACTGGAACAATGGCGGCAACGCTGGCCTGTTCAATCTGAACCTCAACAATCCGCGCAGCAATTCCAACTGGAACATCGGGGGCCGTTCCGCTTTACACCACGTCACATTATGTGCGGCGACACCACGCTGGATATGGGGGCTATGATCTACGGGTCATAGTCGGTGCGTGTGTCTAAAGGAGCGCATTTCCATTCCGGGAGAGCAACCTGGAAAAATTTTGAATTGCCGTGGAGGCGGTAACGTCACACACGGCGACGGTGAAAAGAGGCAGAAATGCCAGGTGAAATAAAACAATTCAAAACGCATGGGCGGTCATTACGGAGTTTGAATATCTCTGCGAGGCCGACCATAACGCCCGCAAAGGAAAACGGTACAGACAAGAGATTTTGGCTTTTACTGCGGCGTTTGAACACAACCTGTTTGTGATCCAAGCGCAGATGCAGGGCGGCACATACATTCTCGGCCCGTACCGCAAGCTGTGGGTTTTCGTACCAAAGAAGCGTTTGGTGATGGCCCTGCGCTATCCTGATCGTATCGTACAGTGGAGCCTATACCAGTACCTCAACCCGATATACGACAAACTCTTTATCGAGGATTCGTATGCGTGCAGGAAAGATAAGGGCAGCCACAAAGCGGCACAACGCCTGCAATACTGGATGCGGCAGGTCAGCCGGAAACCAGACGCGAAGTGGTACTACTTAAAGCTGGATATATCCAAATTCTTCTACCGGGTAAACCATGCCAAGCTGCTAGAAATTTTATCCAGAAGAATCAAAGACCCGGAGTTGATGCGCTTCCTGGACAGCGTGATAAACAGTCGGGCAGAAGCCTTTGGCCTGCCGCGCGGGAAAACACCGCAAGACACGCCGCCGGAAGAATGGTTATACGACGTGGGTATGCCGATAGGCAATCTCACGAGCCAGCTTTTCGCAAATATCTACATGAACGAGCTGGATCAATACGCCAAGCACGCTCTGCACATCCACTACTATATACGGTATATGGATGATGTAATTGTGCTGGCCGAAACGAAAGAACAGCTCCAAGAGTGGAAAGAGAAGATCGAAGCGTTCCTGCGGGATGAATTGTTCCTTGACCTGAATGACAAGACCTGCATCCGCCCGGTGAGCATGGGTATTGAATTTGTGGGCGTGCGGATTTACGCAACCCACATGAAACTACGCAAGTCCACCGTCGGAAGGTTGAAGCGAGAGGTCAAGAAGATAACGGAGATGTACGCCACCGGGGAAATGAGCAAGGAAGATTTTGACCGCCGCGTTGCCAGCATCAAAGGACTGCTGGCGCACACGCAGAGCGCAAGCCTGCGCGGGCGGTTGAACCTGATCTACCGGGACACCATGCAGAAGTATGGTAAGCCAACCGGGCCGGAAACGGACATCTGGAAAGGAACTTATGAAGAAAAGAAGTTGGCCCGATCTGTGCGAAAGGCTGCTTGAAAAGCTGGAAGCGGCGGGGGCTGATACCTCCGACGAGCGCGGGGATTTTGCCACGCTCATTGCCGAGTGCTGTACAAGAGCCTGCGGCGCAGACCTGCGCCCGAAAGGAGATGTGAACGATGGCGATTAACGCCTATTCGCTGGCAAAGGACGGAACGAAAAAGCTGTCCACGGATTTTAAGGTGCGCGAGTTCAGATGCAAGGATGGCTCTGATCCGATCTTTATTGATTCGGAACTGGTGGAAGTCCTGCAAAAAATCCGCACCCACTTTGGAAAAGCGGTGAACATCAACTCTGCGTTCCGTACTGCGTCGCATAATGCGAAGCAGAAGAATGCGTCCCATTACAGCCAGCACCTCTACGGAAAGGCTGCGGACATCTGGATCGCTGGCGTGTCGGTGGATACGCTGGCCGCATACGTCGAAACCCTGCTCCCCAACCGGGGCGGAATCGGGCGGTATTACAACGACAACTTTGTGCACGTCGATGTGCGCGCCGCAAAGAGTCGTTGGAAAGGTTAAGAGAAAGGAAACGGAGGAAATATCATGGAAGCTATCAAGATGGTTATTTCTGCAATGCCTGCATGGATGGCAGTCGTGTGCCTGGTCGGCGGCGTGTTCATCGGCGCGCTGGCTCTGGTGCGCCTGGGTTACAGCGTCGTCGTGGCAAAGGCTGCCTACAAATGGATTTGCTGGGCAGAAGAGAACGTGATCGGCTCGAAGATGGGCGAAGAGAAAAAGAAGCAGGTTATCAAAGCCCTGCGCGATCTGACACCTGACTGGTTAGATTGGGCTATCAACGAAAAGTTCCTGGACTTTTTCGTTGAACTGATTTTCAAAGTCACCAAGAGCAAACTCGAAGCATACATGGAAAAGAAATCCAAGGAAACCGCAACTGTGGCCCGTTTCGGTAAGGCGGGGGAGGACAACAAATATGACTGACGAGGAACTGGAACACCGCTTGACGGATGTTGAGAGCAGAAGCAAGAGCAACACCCACCGACTCGATGACCTGGAAAGGCTGACCGATGCGGTGAACGGCATGAACACCAACATCAAGCTGACAATCCAGCAACTTGAATCAACGAACAAAAGCCTTGAAATCGTCACAGCTCAAAACAAAAAGCAGGACGACCGCCTGACCGAATTAGAAAAAGCCCCCGGAGCATTTGGAAACAAGCTGTGGTGGGCAGTCATTGCGGCGCTTATTTCCGGCATTGTAGCCTATGAACTGGCGGCATTCCTGCACTGAAAGGTTGTACGAGGACGTGTACGGCAAACTGACGAATCAGTGCATTAAAACTGCATAACTAAAAATCCCCCGCTGGCAATCCGAAAGGAAAGCTGGCGGGGGATTTTTTTGCTGTCTGTGGAGGCGACGGAATGTAAACCTCTGTCCGAAAGAATAAAGAACGTAGAAGCGAATTATATTATGCAAAGCGGCAGATGGATTTTATCAGCGTACCATTTTTCCGGGAAGTGGGATAATGAAAATAACGCTGTAAGGCGAAATCTCAACGCATGGGTTCGTCCGGCGTTGCGGTTCGTCCACCAACCGCAACGCGGTAGAACCCTCGGAATTTGACGTTGTATCGTCATCTTCCGGGGGCTTTTTGTTTGCAGAAATGGGCAAAATCACCCGCTCAAAGTCCCCGGTTTTCTGGTCGGTTATATTAAACTTGACCTCTGCCCGATCCTCATACAGCAGGATGGACGAAACGAACGTATCCAGGATGCGGCGGCGGTACTCTTCGTCCACCTCGCCCTCTTCCCGGCGGAACTGCTCGAACATGAACGTGAGCGCTTCCCGGCTGAACTGGGGCGGCGTGGGGGCGTTGTTGATCTCGCCCAGGGAAAAGGTAAGCTGGGCTTCCTGCTCTTCGAGAGCGCGCAGGCGGGCCGCAAGGCGGGCGCTGCCGCCCTCTTCGATGGCCTCAAGGATATTGTTCTGCTTGCGGCGGCACTCGGCCAGTTCTGCTTCCAGAGCGTCCCTCTCCGGGTTGCCTTTCGGCTCCTGCTCCTTGGCCTGCAATTCCATCATGCAGTCCACGATCTGCGAAATCTTTTCCGGGGTAAGGACGTACTTTGCAACGCCGTCCACGATAACCTGTTCCAGATAGTTTTTTTCAATGGAGGTCTTGGGACACTTCTTCTCGACGTGCTGGGTGCAGGTGTAGTAGTAGTGCTTGCTCCCGGTGTGGCCCGTGGCGCTGGCTCCTTTCATGGCATGGCCGCACAGGCCGCAGTCCAGTTTGCCAACAAGCACATAGTCAGCCCTGGGCGCACCCTTGCCGCCACCGTGGGCGCGGTTAAAGGCAAGCTGGGTCTGGCAGCGGTTGAACAGCTCCCGGTCGATCATGGCAGGCACTCCCCCCTCAATGCGGATGTCGGCGTACTTGTACACACCAAGATACATCTCGTTGGTGATGATCCGGCAGATAGAGTTCTTGTTGAACGGATTGCCCCGGCTGGTGCGGTAGCCGCGGGCGGTCAGTTCCCGCACGATGTCGGCGGCAGTCGCCCCGGCGGCGTACTGCTCAAAGATGTACCGCACGGCGGGGGCCTGCTTCTCGTTGATGCAGTAGTGCTTGTCCGGCCCGATGTCGTAGCCAAAGCTGCGGTTGCCGCCCAGGGCAATGCACTTGAGCGCGCTTTCCCGCTGGCCGCGGCGGAGTTTCTGCGCCAGCTCGGCGGAGTAATACTCGGCCAGGGATTCCATCAAGCCCTCAATGATGATTCCTTCCGGGCCGTCCACCACCGTTTCGGCGGCGTACAGAATCTTGACCCCGTTCCTCCGCAGGCGGGTCTTGTAGATGATGGAGTCGTAGCGGCTGCGGGCGAGGCGGTCTGTTTTCCAGCAGATCACAGCGTCGAAGAGGTGACTGTCGCTGTCGGAGATCATCTGTTGGAACGCCGGGCGGCTGTCGCTCTTGCCGGAAATGTGGCGGTCGATATACTCATGGACGATCTTGTAGCCGTGGGCTTTGGCGTAGGCCTCACAGTCCCGGCGCTGGCCCTCAATGCTCTGCTCGGTCTGCTGTCCGCCGTTGGAGTAGCGATAGTACGCCACCAGCCGCAGGCCGCCAACCTCTTGCAGTTTCTTTTTGCGAGGCATAAATACCACCTTTCAAGTAGTTTTAAGTTTGTTGCAAGCCGTTGCAAGTTCTGGGGAAAATAAATCTTTCCACACTTTCAACAGTCAAAAAGTTAAATTCATTTCCGAAATATCATATCTGGGAGCCATTTATATAAGTAGAGTTGCACGTTTAGGTTCAACTCGTTCCAAAACGCCCTGTCTTTTCTGCGGAGAAGATGGGGCGTTTTTATTTGCCATACACGAAAAAGCCTACCGGGCCTTGTCCCCCGGTGGGCTTTTTCTTTTTGTGTGCTGAATTTTACTGGTGCTTCCTGCGCCATTCAGCGGCGGCACGGTCAAGCACTAACCTATGGAAGAAGATTCTTTTCCCCCACTGGCGGCCTCGTCGGCCTGCTCGGCGTTGTACCGGGCTACCTCGTCCTGCACGTTGGCAACGGCAGCGGCCACGTCGTCGGACACATCCGCCCGGCGGGGCGGCTGTGCGGCAGGCCCGCCAAAGACCTTGCGCATCTGTGTAAGGAACAACGTGCGCTCCTGCGGGGACAGATCGAGAAAGTTCTCAATCACCGAAACCTGCTCTTTGTCCAGGCTGTACTCGGCGGCCAGCCGATCCAGTACAGTTTCCCGTGTCTGCTCGAACATCTCCCCCTCGCCAGTGCGGAGCCAGTGTTCATTGACCCCGAACTCGCGGCAGATAGAAAGAACCGTTCTATCGGAAGGGGTGGCCTTGCCACTCTCGAACAGACTGATAGAAGAAGTAGTCATACCGATGCGCTTCGCAAATTCGGCCATGGTTAAATCAGCCTGTGCGCGTACAGCATGGATTCTGCTTTTCACTATATTGTCACCTCCTTTAAGGCAATTATAGCACGAAAAGTTTAATCATTCAACAAAAACAGGAAAAAACCCTATTGACAATATTAAATGATTAAACTATAATGAGGCTATAAATTGAATCACTCAACAAAAAAGGTGGTGAAGAGAGATGCAGAAAGTGAACGACCCGCTTTATGAGAAGTGCGGCGTAACACACGATGAAGTGGCAAGGCACTTCGGGCTGGAACCGTCGCAGGTGTACGGCAATCCTGACGTTTATCATGGGACGTGGCCCAGAGAGGAAGCCATAAGAGGAATTGGATTTCTTTCGGAGCTGGAATTTATGGTTGACCCCAAAAAGAAAATACGGATCGAGTTTCACTATGACCCGGACTACCCGGCGGCACTCGTCACGGTGTCCGGGATGAAAGAACCGAGAGAATGAAAAACGCCCCGCTTCTTGCACAAGCGGGGCGCGGACAATCAGGTTCCGGGGTTTTCTTCGTAGGTCAGGCCATAAGGTAACGCGGGAAGGTCTTTTGCTGAATAGTTGCCAAGCGGCGTAACATGGATAAATCCAAGGCGGGGGTTTGGAGTGGCGATTGCGTAGGAAGAATCCACGAGATTTTCAACCTCCGTGATCTGGGAACTGGTAAGGCCCTTGTCTTTCGTGACGATTTTATATGTAGGCATTTGAAATCACCCCCTTTCCGCCTGCCATGATTATAGCACGGCGGGCAGGGGCGGACAACAAGGAGCGTGATAACATGAGCGAAAAAGAAAAGATGAAGAGTGAAGAGATCGCCAAGGTGCTGGCGGAGAACCCGACGGCCAAAATCTATCTGGCGGGGCTGGCCCAGGGCATGAAGCTGGCAAAGTCTATGGAGCCGGAGAAGATGGAGTTCATGGAGGGCAGTGTTCCCCCGTGCGAGTGCTTGCCGTACAAGCGGAACTGCCCCGGCGGGCAAGGAGGAAGCCAATGAATAAGTTTACGACCCTGGCGGTGGTCATCGTGGCAGCTTGCACGGTAACGTACACCATCGTAACGATGATCCGCAATCACCGTCGGTACGTCCGGCAGAAAGAAGCCCTCGACCGCTGGTTCTCTGCATACAAAAAGGCCCAGGAAGAGAGGCGTGGCAAATGGCAGTAACGGGAGTGCTGAAAAAGTGCGCCGACTGCGGAACGGTATTTGTAGCCGAAAACCCGGCAAGCAAATACTGCCCCTGCTGCTCTGCCCGCCGGAACATCCCCGGCCCCGCCCGTGGGAATGGCTACCGCAAGCCGCTCCCGGATGCCATGACGCTGGACGTTCGGGCGGCGGATGCCGCGGGGCTTTCCTACGGCGTGTGGCGCGCACGGGAGGACGACAGAAAAAGAAAGGCGAAAGAAGCAATCCACCGCAAGATAGAAGAAAGGAAAAAGAAGCATGGCGAAAGTAAAGATCAACTGGCCGCCCATGAGCATGAAAGCCGAGGGTGAGGATGCCGCAGTTCTGGCCCAGGCAGAGCAGTTCTTGAAGTATGTGAAGGAGGCGCACAAGATCAGCTTTGATGTGCTACCGACCATCTTCCGGGACGGCTACCGTGACCCGGAAGAGGGCGTTGGAGAGCCGGAATGTGTGGGATGCAATGACGACTGCGAGAGTTGCGAAACCTACGAGAAAGCAAATTCGGTAAAGCCTTTGACCGAGCCGGAAGAGGTAGCCCCCGGCGCACAGTGGGATGTTGTTGCAATATACGACAACGCAGGCATTCCCAGCATCATGCACCGCTTCCGCCGCATGAACGACAAAGACCTGTTCCGCGGCGGAAAGGACAAGCCGCACCCGGCGTTCATCATCGGCGGCGAGGTATACGACGAGATTTACATTTCGGTCTACCAGAACACCATGATTAACGGCAAACCGTACAGCCTGCCCTACATGGAGCCTGTCACCGACATTACCGCGGACAAGTTTGCGGATGCCTGCTTCTCCAAGGGCGAGGGCTGGCACTGCATGACCGCGGCGGAGTGGGGCTTGCTGGCCTGCCTTAGCTGGAAGAATGGCACTCTGCCGCATGGTAACACCAGATGCGGCAAGTACCACGCTGACCAGACCGAGTGCGGCGTGAACGTCAAGGACAGCAACAAGACGCTGACTGGCTCCGGCCCTGCAACCTGGACGCACGACCACACGCCGACAGGCGTACATGACCTGTGCGGAAACGTCGGTGAGATCATCCGCGGCCTGCGGATCAAGGACGGCGCACTCTGGGCGACGGAGAGCAACGACGCGGCCCTGCCGGAAACCGACCTGACAACCTGCGGCGACGGCTGGAAGCCCATCGTGGACAGCAACGGCAACCAGGTTTACGTCGATGCAATGGACGGCATCAAGTTCACCACAGAGAAACCGCGGCATGGACGCGCCAACTTTGAGAGCTGGGAAGATGTGCGGATGTTATGTTGGAGCGACCAGCTTATGGAACTGGGCTTGTTTGCTGGTGAGGGCGAGGCGGTCTGCGCTGTGGACGCGACGGAGGGTGAATACCTTCCGGCTCGGGGCGGCGGCTGGTACGATGGCGGCGACGCTGGCCTGTTCAGTCTGGACCTCAACTATCCGCGCGGCAATTCCTACTGGGGCATCGGGGGCCGTTCCGCTTATTTCAAGAAACGCTGAAAGCTGTTCGCTGATAAGCTGTGCGCCGAGCGGTAGCGAGGCGGAAAGGAAGAAGCAAATGAACTGCTCGAAACGCAGGCACGACGGCGCGGCATACCGTCGGTGCGATACGTTGGTTTCGCTGTACTGCCGCCCGTGCAAAGACCGCACAAAGGCGCGGCAGACACAGCGACACAAGAAGAAAAGCGGGAGGAAAAAGAAGTGACGATCATTGTTCTGTGCGTGATGCTCATTATCCTGTTCGTCATAGCACTGGCGGTAACAGCGTTTCTCTGCTGGGTGTCCGCTACGGCTTTTAGCTGGGGCATCGTCGCCCTGGTTTGGCTCTTCCTGCTGGTGATAGCCGTCTTTATCGGCGGCGGTGATGGCTGGGAATAAAAACCCGGCACGGGCTGGGCGACCCGAAACACGCCTGCCATGTGGCCGGAAGCGGGGGACGCAGACGGCCACCCCGGTTCATCGGATTTACCGGGTGTCCTACCCGACGAGGACAAAAAGAACACGTCAGGGCGGCCCGCATGGGCGGGGCGGCAACCTGTCCAAACCGCCCCTTTGATATGGCGCAGCCAGTGCAAGGCGGGAGTTATTCACCCGCCCGCCCGGTGCTGACTCCGGGGCGCGCCTCCACATCCGAATATAAAACAGAAACCAAAGGAGAACGAACATGAAAACACCTGCAAAAATCAACGCAAGCCGGGACGAATCCGGGAAAATGCTGATCGGTCTGGACGGGTCGGGAGCTGGCCTGCTCATGCTGGCCGGAAGAATTACATCCGGGGTGCTTGTGACAGTGGCAGACAACGAAAAGCAGTTGGCCGAACTCAAGGATGCTATGCACAAGATGATCGACAGAACCTGCAAGGAAGATTGGCTCGATAAGATCAGCGGCAAGCGCGGTGTGCAGACGGACAGCATGACGGAGTTTTTCGCACATCTGCTCATGGGGAGGTTCTGAGAAAGGCGACACGGCAATGGCAAGAAAAAAAGCCCAGCCCATCGTTACGGAATACCAGACCCGCGGCCTGCTCGATCTGGCGGAGCTTTTCTACTCTGACCCGGCGAACGTAAAGCGGTTCGAGGAATGGCAGAAGAAACAGGAGGGCAAGCGCAATGACAAACGAAAAGCAGTATGAGGACATGGAGCCGCGGGAAAAGTTTGAAGCGCTGTGGCTGGAAGCAGGACTTCACAAACGGCCCGGTGCGGACGCACTGCTCTACGGCTTGGAGAAGCAGGGGTTCTTTGATCTCCCGGCAAGTATTAAGCACCACTCCAACCATTGCGGCGGCCTGGCAGCCCATACCGTAAATGTGGCGGATGCGGCAATGGAACTGTGCCAAACCAACCACGCCTTTAAGGACTGCGACAAGAACGCTGTGCTGGTGGCGGCGCTCCTGCACGACATTTGCAAGGTCAACAAGTACCACGAAACCGCATTCCACAAGTACGGTTATGAGGATCGCGGCCTGCAGGGACACGGCGAAGAGAGCGTGATTATGGCACAGCGGTTTATCAAGCTGACCGGGAAAGAAATCATTGCGATTCGCTGGCACATGGGGGCGTACTGCGGTAAGGAAAGCTGGGACACACTCGGAACAGCCTATGACCGCTATCCCGAAGTTCTCTGCCTGCATTTCGCAGACATGATCGCCACCCACTATGATGAACGGTAACGCAAACCCGGTAAGGTACGTTGTGTATCTGCCGGATGGAACAAGAATCACGGGAGATACCGCACTCTTGCCGGAAGATTTGAACTGTGGTTTTTCGGAAGCCGAGATTGCATATATAGCAACTGCCGGACTGGGAGCCTGGGACGTTTGTAAAGGTGGAATCTACTATCGGTACATCTGGCCATGTTGGCGGCTGACAAGAAATTATAACAAGCTGGAACGCTGGGAAATATGGCAGGACGAACGAGAGCATTCGGCCCCGATGGGGCGCGCAAGCTATATCCAGAAAGCGAAAAAGGAGAACCGTTTGGCAAGAAGCGCATACACCAAGACCGCCCCGCAAAAGGGCGCAACAAGAGAAGTACAGTGTGAGCATACGTTCAAAATAACCATCCCACGGTGCGCGCCGTGCGGTGGTTACGACAAAGCGTGCAAGCACTATCGACCGAAGAATAAGTAACCCCATTGGCTTATTTTGCAAAGCCGCCACGCACCGCGTCAGCGCGGCGGCTTTTATGTGACGCGGGGCGGATCAGTTGTTGGTAGCTGCTGATCCACTGAAAGCGGGGCCGAACCCCGCCCGCGTCGGTTGCGTATAGGCATCATGGAAGCTGGTGCGATTTTCCATAACATTTGCGCACCAACAGGGCGAAAGAGTGCCGTATGGCAGCGTCCCTCCTAACGCGAAAGCTGGTGAAAAACCATGCTGCTCCTAGTCAAGTCGTACCCTGCATGACGGCAACGAAAGCCGAAAGAGGGTGCGCCGCCGCACAAGCGAAGAAGTGCCTTGTCCTACCCGCCCAAGCCAAAGGCGGCAGGTCTTTCCCCTGCTGGTTAAAGGAAGATAAGACCGCCCGCCGCCTCTCCGTATTTTCGATTTTCTCCAGGGAGGCGGCGGTCTTATATGTGGGTGCGCCTATGGCTGACGGCGACGGCGGCGTTTATCTCCCCCAAAACACCGAGATAAAAGTTGGTTCGACTCCAACCGCCCACACAAGAAAAAATAAAACAAAGGAGGTTGATTTCATGCTGTATTCAGAGGCTATCGAACTGCTGGAAGATATGGCAGATGATCGCTTTACGCCCATTACCGAGGCAGAAAGAGAAAAAGTGCGCACGGCAATCCGGCTGGTAGCAAAAATGGCAACGGTTAGAGCCTGCCCGAAGCGCGCACTTCATGCCGCAATTCGCTGGATCGTAGAGAACTGGGAGGCGAAAGAGGCGTGATCCACCTTGGCGATATTACAAAGATTCACGGCGACCAGATAGAGCCTGTGGATTGTATCACGTTTGGCAGCCCGTGCCAGGATTTGTCCATTGCAGGACGCAGAGCCGGACTTGCCGGGGGACGGTCGGGGCTTTTTGTTGAAGCCGTGCGAATCATCAAGGAAATGAGGAAAGCGACAGATGGAATGTACCCAACTTTCGTTGTTTGGGAAAATGTACCAGGAGCGTTCAGCTCCAACGGCGGAGAGGACTTCCGCACCGTGCTGGAAGAACTTGCCCGCGTGGAACAGCCAGACGCTATTGTTCCTAGACCTCCGAGGGGGGGGGAGATGGAGCAAAGCCGGAGCAATCGCCGGAGCCGGATGGAGTCTTGCTTGGCGACAGCTCGACGCTCAACATTGGGGAGTGCCCCAGAGAAGAAAGCGTATCGCTCTTGTCGTGGATTTTGCAGGTGGACGTGCCGGAGAAATACTATTTGAGCGCGAAAGCCTGCCGGGGCATCCTGACCAGAGCATCCCGCCGTGGAAAAGCATTACCCGATTTGCTCAAAACCGCCCTGCTGGAAATGATCGAGTGGTGGCAGATAGAGAAAGCGGAAACATTATAGACGCATTGCCATTCGACACCACCCAGATCACGTCCCCACTGAATTGGAGTTCTCCAAAGTGGGGCGACCCGTGCCATCCTCTGGCGGCCAGCGCGCATACGCCGTCCGCCGTCGTGAAAGTGTTTGACGCACGAGGAAACGGCGACGGCCAGATAGTGCCGACGATTACAGGCGACCACGAAAACAGGATCACAGATTATACCGCAATCGCAGTTGACTTGTACAACGGGGCCGTGACGGGAGATACGGCTACATCCATCACCTGCCGGAGCATAGCATCACATTCCGGGCCGCAGGTCATGGAAAGCTATGGAATCGGAAACGGACAGGCCCATGCGTCAGTCACAAAAGAAAAATCCGGCACGCTGGACACGATGCACGATGCACAGGCGGTTGCAATAGGACGTTTGGAACCGCCAAAGAAGATCACTTGGATCGTCCGTCGCCTCACACCGACAGAGTGCGAACGCTTGCAAGGCTTTCCCGATGATTTTACCAGATACGGAATTATCAACGGGGAAGTGAGGGAAATCTCACGAGCCAACCGGTATGCGATGCTCGGCAATGCCGTGAGCGTACCGGTGGTACGTGCCGTAGCGGAACGCATCAGAAATAGTACTGTTTTAAACGATTAAATTTTTAATGTGTATGAAAAAGATGATAGAAACATTGTTTATTGTTACATTCATGCTTGTCGGTATGATATGTGTAACCGCCTGTTCTGACAAATTGGACGTTCAGCAGGTGTATGAGTTTGATCTGGCGACCTTGCCGGTGCAGACGACAATCGTAAAGGGCGAGGAAGCGGAAATCCGTTGTCAGCTTGTAAGAAGCGGCGAGTATCAGGACACCAAATACTTCATCAGGTACTTCCAACCGACAGGCAAAGGGGAACTTCGCATGGAGGACGGTACGGTGCTATTGCCAAACGACCTGTATCCGTTACCGGAAGAAACGTTCAGACTCTATTACAAATCACTTGACACAGACCAGCAGAAAATAGATATTTACATTCTTGATTCCTTCGGTCAGGTTGTACAAAAGTCTTTTGCCTTTAATAATGAGGAGGAAGATGAAAAGGAGGATACCGAATGATTTATGCCGGATATACCCCGAAAAAAAGCAGCGACGAGCAGTATACTCCGGCTTATGCGGTGGCTCCTATAATCAAATATATACCCGGAAATAAAATAGTCTGGTGTCCGTTTGATACAGAGCATAGTGAGTACGTGCTTGCGCTGAAAGCCGCCGGTATCAGAGTGGTTCACTCCCATATCCTTACCGGTGAGGACTTCTTCGTTTACGAGCCGGAAGAGTGGGATCTGATTGTTTCCAATCCTCCGTTCAGTATCAAACAGAAGGTTGTGGAACGCTGCCTTGCACTCGGCAAGCCGTTTGCGTTACTGCTTTCCAATCTTTGGCTGAACAGCAGTGCACCGGTTCACTTGTTCCGAGAAAAGGAGATGCAGATGTTGTTGTTCGACAAACGTATCCAGTTTACGGAAAAGAACGCTGCCTATTTCGGATCAAGTTACTTTTGTTGGGAAGTCCTCCCAAGACAGATTGTGTTTGAGAATCTGAACCGTTCCAAATATGAAGAGAGCCGGATGGCTGATGACATGAAGAAATTGATAAAACCTTTAATGAACGGGCATGAATAGGAAACAGGAAGATGC
>ENA-ORMN01003027-ORMN01003027.1-human-gut-metagenome-genome-assembly--contig:-NODE-3027-length-13754-cov-36.190671_pt1 | contig 13754 bp, 9 predicted proteins | sample MGYA00242102_ERZ508993 | MGnify/ENA primary metagenome ERZ508993 (study PRJEB26280, sample SAMEA2338770) | human gut metagenome | biome: human gut; feature: human-associated habitat; material: faeces... | reverse complement strand
GGGACGCATACCGTGGTTCAGGTGGGCGGCAGCCACGCGGAAATCGCGGGCCCGGCCCAGCTTCCACAGGCAGTCCAGCAGGCAGACGGAGTCGCGGCCGCCGGACACGGCGCAGAGGATCAGCCCGCCGGGGGGCGGGAGCATCCGCCAGCGCGTCATCCACGCGGTCAGGTCCAGGGGCTCACTCATCCTCGTCATAGCGGGTCTCCAGCGTGCCGAAGGCGGTGTACTCGGGCATCCAGCGGAGCTCTACCTTGCCGGTCTCGCCGTGGCGGTTCTTGGCTACGATGCACTCGGCCACGTTGCGCTTCTCGGCATCGCTGTTATAGTAGTCGTCCCGGTAGAGGAACATGACGATGTCGGCGTCCTGCTCGATGGCACCGGATTCGCGCAGGTCGGACAGCATAGGGCGCTTATCCTCGCGCTTTTCATTGGCACGGCTCAGCTGGCTCAGGCACAGCACGGGCACCTGCAGCTCCTTGGCCATGATCTTCAGCATACGGCTGATGTCGGACACCGCCTGCTGGCGGTTCTCGCCGGAATAGCCCTTACCGCCGGCGGAGGTCATCAGCTGAAGATAGTCGATGACCACCAGGCCCAGATTTTCCAGGCGGCGGCACTTGGCGTTCATATCCGCCACGGTCAGCAGCGGGTTATCATCGATACGGATGTCCATGCGGCTGAGGGCGGAGGCGGCCTCGGCGATGCGCTGCCAGTCGCTCTCCCGCAGGTTGCCGGTGATCAGGCGCTGATTCTCCACCAGTCCCTCGCTGGCAATGAGGCGGGTGACCAGCTGCTCCTTGGACATTTCCAGAGAAAAGATGGCCACGGTCTTGCCGGATTCGCGGGCGGCGGACAGGGCCACGTTCAGGGCCATACTGGTCTTGCCCATACCGGGACGGGCGGCCAGCAAGAGCAGGTCGGACTTGTTCATGCCGTTGATCTTGGCATCCACAGCGGAGAGTCCTGTGGACAGGCCCGGCACGGTCCGGCCTCCGTTAGCGGACAGCTCGGCCAACTGGCTCATCACGTCGCCCAGCACCATGCCCACCGTCACCATGCCCTGGGCGCTGCGGCCACGGCGGATGGCGTAGATCTGCTGCTCGGCGGCTTCCAGCATATCGCCGGCGGCGCCGCCGCCCTCCTGCACCATGGCGGTGATGTTGCCGGCGGCCTGGGCCACCTGGCGCATGAGCGACTTGTCCTGCACGATGCGGACGTACTCCATGACGTTAGCGCTGGTGGGAGTGACCTCCATCAGCTGCAGCAGATAGGAACGGGTATTGTCGTTATACAGTCCGTTCTTCTCCAGCTCGCCGGCCACGGTGACGCCGTCGATGGGCTGGGAGTAGACGAACATATGGTAGATCGTCTCGAAGATCTCCCGGTTGGTCCGCAGATAGAAATCCTGGGCCTGCAGCTTGTCCATCACGTCCTTGACGCAGTCGGCGTCGATGAGCATGGAGCCCAGCACCGCCTGCTCCGCCTGAGGGGAATGGGGCATGGACGGCGTCAGCAGGGCGTCGGTGTTGTTGGCCATGGGAAGACCTCCTTTCAAAATTACGGTAATAGCCGCGCCTGCGGCGCGGTGCTTTCCCCGCTTATTTCTCTTCGATGACGTGGACGTACACGGTGCCGGAGACCTCGTAGCCCAGCCTGGCCTTGACCTCATAGCTGCCGAAGCTCTTGATGGGCTGGTCCAGCACCAGCTTCTTGCCGTCGATGGTCAGGCCGTGCTGGGCCTGAAGGGCATCGGCGATGGCGGCGCCGGTGATGGCGCCAAACAGCTTGCCGCCCTCGCCGCCCTTGGCGGCGATCTTCACCTGGCAGGCCTTCAGCTTTTCGGCGATGGCCAGTGCCTCGGCCTTGGCCTCGGCGTCGGCTTTGGCCTTGGCCTTGGCCTGGAGGTTCATGGTGTTGACGGCGTCGGCAGTGGCCTCCACAGCCATGCCCTTGGGGATCAGAAAGTTGCGGGCATAGCCCTCGGCGGCCTCGATCATCTGGCCCTTCTTGCCCTTACCTTTGATGTCCTGCTTGAGAATGACTTTCATATCTGTATCTCCTTTACCTTAATTTTCAAAGTACTTGTCGATGGCCTCCAGCAGCTTTGCCTTGGCCTCGGCCACGGTGATGTTGTCCGCCTGGCCGCCGGCGGTGGTGGAGTTGCCGCCACCGCCCAAGGCCTCCAGGATCACCTGGACGTTGACCTCGCCCAAAGAACGGGCAGACATATACACGCCGTCACCTTTTTTATACAGCACAAAGCTGGCACGAATGCCCTTGAGGGTCAGCAGCTCATCGGCCGCCTTGGCGGCGGTGACGCGGTCGCACTCCTCATCCAGGGCCACCACGGCGATATCGTCGCGGTACAGCTCTGCCTGACGGATAATGTCATAGCGGGCGATCATGGAGTTCAGGTCCCCCTGGAACATCCGCTGGACATCCTGGGTGTCGGCCCCCAGACGGCGGAGGTAGGCCGCCGCCTCGAAGGTACGGCCGCCGGTGCGGTTGGTAAAATTCTTGGTATCCAGCACGATGCCGGAGAGCAGGGCCTCGGCCTCGCATTTCAGCACGTCAGACGGCTCCACCAGATACTGCATCAGCTCCGCCACCAACTCGCTGGCGGAGGAGGCGTAGGGCTCATGGTAGTTCAGGGCCATCTTCTCAATGTAGCTGCTGCCGCGGCGGTGGTGGTCGATGACGGCCACACGGTTGCACGTCTCCAGCATTTCCTCGGACTCCACGCTCTCGGGGCGGTTGGTGTCTACCACCACCAGCAGGGAGCCGGGCTGGCACTTGATAAAGGCATCCTGGCCGGAAATGGCGGTATTGGCGTATTCCGGCTGCTCGGAGAGACGCCGCAGGATGGGGTGAGCGGCGTTGTTCTCGGTGTCGATGATGATCTGGCAGGGCTTGCCGCGCTTGCGGGCGATACAGCAGATGCCCACGGCGGCGCCCAGGGAGTCCATATCCGCGTATTTGTGACCCATGACGTACACCTGCTTGGCATCGTCGATCAGCTCACCCAGAGCGTTGGCCATGACGCGGGACTTGACCTTGGTACGTTTTTCGGTAGACTTGCTGCGGCCGCCGTAGAACTCGAAGTTCACACGGTCCTTGACCACGGCTTGATCGCCGCCGCGGGAGAGGGCCATCTCCAACGCCAGGGAGGCGTTCTTGAACAGCTGCTCAAAGCTGTACTCGTCCCGGCCCACGCCGATGGACAGCGTGGCGGACACACCCTCGCCGGCCTGGACCTGACGGACCTTTTCCAGCACGTCGAACTTGCTTTCGGTGTAGCCGGTGTAGTCCTTCTCCTCGAAGAGGTAGAGGTAACGGTCACGGTCGTAGCCCAGCAGCAGCCCGCCGGAGCCGGCGGCCCAGTTATTCAGCTGTTCCTCCAGCGCGGCCAGCAGCGCCGAGCGCTTATTCTCGGGGCAGGCCTTCATCAGCTCCTCATAGTTATCCACCATGAGGATGGCCATAAGGGGCTTGGTCAGCTCCAGGGTCTGGCGCATCTGCTCAGCCTCAGTGATGTCCATCCAGTAGGTGGTGGCCAGGGTGGGCTGGTCGCCGCCCTCCGGCTCCGGGCGGCTCAGGGCGCCGAAGACACGGTAGATACGGTCGTTCCAGCGGAACTGCTCGGGATATTCACGCTTGCCGTCCAGCAGCCAGCGGTAGGTGAAGTCGGGGATCACGGCGTCTACCGCCGTTTCAAAGATCTTATCCTTCAGGCCGGTCAGGTCCGTGAACATATCGTTGCACCACAGGATCTCGCCGGTGGCTACATCGAACACCAGCATGGGCAGCGGCGCGTAGAGCATATTGCTGGACCGGGCGGTATCCATACCGCCCGAGACACGGTCCATGTACTGGCGGACAGAGGCCTGGGCCATCTTGTTGCGGCGGCGGCCCACCAGAATGACCAGAAGCGCCACCAGGCCCTCCGCCGCCGCCAGCAGCGGCTGGAAGGGCACCGTCACCGCCACAAAGGCGATGAGGCACAGGCTGTACAGCGTCATATTGGTACGAAATCCGCGTATGATCTTCTTGCTCAAGGGAACGCGCCTCCTTCCCGCCGGGGATACTACTCCATACTGAGAGTAGTTTATTATAGCACGAAAGCCGGGCGGGGACAATACGCTTTTCGGGAAATCAGCGGGGAATTTTCCCGGCGGGGCGGCGGGTGTCAAATACCATCAAATGCCGTCGGCAAGTTGGGGGTGTACAAATGGGAAAAACTGTGGTATACTTTGTGAAAAGTGCTGAATACGGCACGTATTTTTTGGTTGTTTCGCGGTGCGTGGATGCCGCGGTCAATATAGCAAACGAGGGCGTTCCCCTCTATATCGAGTGCTGACGACGGGCGACAGACTGTTCCCTCCCCCTGCGATGCAGGGCAGGCGGGCGGGGCAGAACGCCTTTGTTTCCGTGCGGTCATTTTTACCCGCCGCGACGCGCTCTATCTTATCTGAAAAGGAGCATTTATTCTTTTATGGCAGAAAAATTCAAGATCATTCCCCTTGGCGGTCTGAATGAGATCGGCAAGAACATGACCGTCTATGAGTACGGCGGCGACATCATCGTGGTGGACTGTGGCATGGCCTTCCCCGGCGACGATATGTACGGCATCGACTGCGTCATTCCCGACGTCAGCTATCTGGTGAAAAACCGCAGCCGGCTGCGGGGTCTGTTCATCACCCACGGGCATGAGGATCACATCGGGGCCATCCCTTATGTGCTCAAGCAGATCAATATACCCATCTACTGCACGCGGTTCACCGCGGGGCTGATCAAGCTGAAGCTGCAGGAGCATGGGCTGGCCAGCTCTACGAAGCTGATCACCGTGGAGCCGGGTCAGACGGTGCGGGCAGGCAAGTTCCAGGTGGAGTTCATCCACGTGAACCACTCCATCGCCGACTCGGTGGCCTTCGCCATCCACACGCGGATGGGCGCAGTCGTACACACCGGCGACTTCAAGATCGACTCCACGCCCATCGACGGGGAGGTCATCGACCTGGCGCGCTTCGGTGAGCTGGGCAAGCAGGGCGTGCTGGCGCTGCTGGCGGACTCCACTAATGTGGAGCGTCCGGGCTATACCATGAGTGAGCGCGCCGTGGGCGCCACGTTCAAGCGGCAGTTCACCGGCTGCGACAAGCGGATCATCGTGACCACCTTCGCCAGCAATGTGCACCGCATCCAGCAGGTGCTGGACGCTGCGGCGGCCTGCGGACGGAAGGTGGCCGTTACCGGCCGGAGCATGGAGAACATCATGAAGGTCTCCACGGAGCTGGGGTACATGAAGGTGCCCAAAAACACGCTGATGGACATCAACCGCATCAAGGGACTGCCCCTGAACCAGCAGGTCATCGTGACCACCGGCTCCCAGGGTGAGGAAATGAGCGCCCTGTACCGCATGGCGTTCTCCACCCACAAGCAGGTGGACATCGGCCCCGGCGACAAGGTCATCATCTCCGCCAGCGCCATACCCGGCAACGAAGTGACGGTGGGGCGGGTCATCAATGAGCTGTTCCGCAAGGGCGCGGACGTGGTGTATGACAAGGCGGATATGCTGCACGTGTCCGGCCACGCCTGTCAGGAGGAGCTGAAGATCATCCACGCGCTGACGAAGCCCAGGTTCTTTATCCCCCTGCATGGCGAGCAGCGGATGCTGCAGATCCACAAGCGTGTGGCGGAGAGCATGGGCATGGCTCCCACCAGCATCGTGGTGGCCGACAACGGCAGCGTCATCGAGCTGACCACCAAGCACATCAAGTGCGAGACCACCGTGCCCGCCGGCGAGGTGTTCGTGGACGGCGGCGGCGTGGGCGAAGTGGGCGCCGTGGTGCTGAACGACCGGAAGCTGCTGGCGGAGGACGGCATGGTGGTCATCGTGCTGCCCATGTCCAGCCACGACCACCAGCTGCTGTGCCCGCCGGAGATCGTCACCCGAGGCTTCGTGTACGTGAAGGAGTCCGAGGAGCTGCTGGAGGATATGCGCCGGGTGGCCACGGAGGCGGTGGATGGAATGTCCGCCAAGAAGCGCCGGGACGAGGGCGACGTATGCCGCACCGTGCGCTCCGCCGTGAGCAGCTATCTCTATAAGCACACCAAGCGCAGCCCCATGATCATCCCCATGGTGACAAAGCTGTAAGAAAACAAGGGCCGCCCTTTTGGGCGGCCCTTGTTTTGTATTCCTCTATGAACAGATCCCCGCACGGGGAGCTCTCATAGCGCTGGATTTAACACGCTGCGCGCAGGTCGAGGCAGCAAGTTCAAGCCTGCCCGCGACATTCCAAAAAGAAAACACCATCCTGACGGATGGTGTTTCTTTTTGTGATTGTCCACAGGTTTTGTTGTCTGCACTCCCGCCCACCGCAAGGAAGGGGGAGTGTGAGGGGGGAACCTTTGACGGGTTCCCCCACTCGCGTTCAATCACCCGCCCGCAGGCGACCACTTTTGCGTAGCAAAAGTGCTGCTCCAAAAAAGAAAGACACCCCGCATGGGTGTCTTTCTTTTTTGGAGCGGGCGACGAGGCTCGACTCGCTACCGGCATCCCACGAATGGCAGAGCCATTCGCAGGAGCCCTGCCGGACCTCTTGATTTAACGCGCTGCGCGCAGGTCGAGGCAGCAAGTTCAAGCCTGCCCGCGACATTCCAAAAAGAAAACACCATCCTGATGGATGGTGTTTCTTTTTGGAGCGGGCGACGAGGCTCGAACTCGCTACCTCGACCTTGGCAAGGTCGCGCTCTACCAGATGAGCTACGCCCGCAAACGCAAGGTGAATTGTAGCAGAAAACACGCTGCTTGTCAACCCTGCATTTTTATTTTTTGTAAAAACGCTGCCGTCGCGGCACGGGCTACCGCATGAGGATCTCCACCACGCCGGCGTTGGCGGCGTTGGGATAGAAATTCGTCACCCAGCCGCTGCCGCCCATGGCGCTCTGCACCTGGTACACCGTCTGCTGCACCTGATAGGACTGTCCTTCAAAGGCGCTCAGCTGCACCACCAGCTCCGTTTTGCCCGCCTGGGCCGCCTCGGTCAGCAGATCGTGCAGAGCAGAGACATTGGTGGCATGGACGATGTCGATGAGCTGCTGCTCGGTCTTCTTATAGCCGATGGTCACGGTGATCTCGCTGTAATTCCGGGCGGAATCGTCCACGGTGTACTGGATATAGGACACCGCATAGGAGCCCATGGGCGTGTCCTTCTCCACCTCGCGGCAGGCCTTCTCCGCCGCGTCACCGGCATCCAGACCCTCCTGGGCGTAATAGAGCCAGATGGTCCCCTCCTCCGCGTGGTTGCCCACGAAGATGAGGATATTGTTCACCAGATCCTGATAGGTATCTGCCCGCAGCACGTCCCGGCCCTCGCCCTCGTAATAGGTAGGGCTGTGGTCCTTGACCTCATACCACTCCCGATTCAGCAGGCTGCCGCAGCCAGTCAGCGACGCTGTCAGCAGCGTGCACAGCAGCGCCGCGCACCATCTCTTTACCATGTCCGTGCCCTCCTTTCCGTCTCGTTACAGCAGCTCCAGCTGCTTCTCCTCGCTGTCCTCCGGCTTCAGGAGCGCACCCGCCGCGGGAATGGTCCGCGTCCGGTAACGGGCACCGTTGACGACGCCGCATTCCGCCGCGGGAAGCACCTTTTCCAGCCGATATTTGGGCTTGATATTCATCACCTGCACGCCCTGGGTAGAACGGGTGGTCTTGGGCGCGAGCAGCGCCGTGTGCACCAGCAGAGCCCGGGGCTCGTTGGTCTCCAGCGCCAGCTCCGTGTCCTCCGTCAGGTGTACGGCGCACACCAACGGGAACTTGTCGCAGTAGGCGCCGGTGAGCTTCCGCCGATTGGACACCGTGGCGTAGGCGCTCAGCACCACACGGGCGGCACGGCCGTTCTCAAAGAAAAACACCACGCTGCCGCTGTAATCTCCCGGCAGGCACAGCCAGATCACATTCTCGCCGGCGTCCATGCCCAGCTTGGCGGGCAGGTAGTCGCCCAGGGCGGAGGCCTTCGTCTCGCCGAACTCACTGGCACGGCTCTTGTACACCTGGCACTTATCCGTGAACAGCAGCAGCTCTGTGCTGTTGGCGGCCTCGAAGTACTGCCGCAGGCTGTCGCCCTCCTTGAACTTCTGCTCGCCGGACATACGCAGGGACTGGGGCGTGATCTTCTTGAAGTACCCCTCCCGGCTGAGGAACAGGTGCACCGGATAGTCCTCCGCAGGCTCCTCCTCCGGCTCCTCCGGCATCTCATGACTGTACACGATCTCCGTCCGCCGTGGCACGGCGTACTTCTTCTTCACGTCCTCCAGCTCGTTGATGATGATCTTGCGGATGCGGCCCGGCTTGGCCAGAGTATCCTCCAGGTCCTCGATCTCATCCTGCAGGGCGCTGGTCTCCGCCACCCGTTTGAGGATGTACTCCTTGTTGATGTTCCGCAGCTTGATCTCCGCCACGTACTCCGCCTGCACCTGATCGATGCCGAAGCCGATCATCAGGTTGGGGATGACCTCGGCTTCCTCCTCCGTCTCACGGATGATCCGGATGGCCCGGTCGATATCCAGCAGGATGCGCTTCAGGCCCTGCAAAAGGTGAAGCTTTTCCTTTTTCTTATTCAGGATGAAGTACACCCGCCGCTTGACGCAGTCGGTGCGCCAGGCGGTCCACTCCTCCAGGATGCCGCCCACACCCAGCACGCGGGGCATACCGGCGATGAGGATGTTGAAGTTGCAGCTGACGGTATCCTGCAGAGGCGTCAGCCGGTACAGCTTGGCCATAAGCTTGTCCGGGTCCACGCCACGCTTCAGGTCGATGGCCAGCTTCAGGCCGCTGAGGTCCGTCTCGTCGCGCATATCGGCGATCTCCTTGACCTTGCCGGCCTTCACCAGCTCCGCCACCTTGTCCAGAATGGCCTCGATGGTGGTGGAGTAGGGAATCTCGTACACCTCGACGACGTTTTCCTTCTTATCGTACCGCCATCGGGCGCGGACCTTCAGGCCGCCGCGGCCGGTGCTGTAAATGGCCCGCAGATCGTCGCCGTCACAGATGATCTGGCCGCCGGTGGGAAAATCCGGTGCCAGCAGCGTGGAGGCGATATCGTGGGCGGGGTTTTTCAGATAGGCAATGGTGGTATCGCACACCTCACCCAGATTAAAGCCGCAGATCTGGCTGGCCATGCCCACGGCGATGCCCTGGTTGGCGGACACCAGCACATTGGGATAGGTGGTGGGCAGCAGCGCCGGCTCCTTGGTGGTGTTGTCGTAGTTGTCCACAAAGTCCACGGCATCGCAGTCCAGATCACGGAACAGCTCGGCGCAGATGGGCGACAGCTTGGCCTCGGTGTACCGGCTGGCGGCATAGGCCATGTCCCGGGAGTACACCTTGCCGAAGTTGCCCTTGCTGTCCACAAAGGGATGCAGCAGGGACTCGTTGCCCTTGGCCAGGCGGACCATGGTCTCGTAGATGGCCTGGTCGCCGTGGGGGTTCAGGCGCATGGTCTGGCCCACGATATTGGCGCTCTTGGTGCGGCTGCCGGTCAGCAGGCCCATCTTATACATGGTGTACAACAGCTTTCGGTGGGAGGGCTTGAAGCCGTCGATCTCCGGGATGGCGCGGCTGACGATGACCGACATGGCGTAGGGCATATAGTTCTCGTCCAGCGTGGCGGTGATGGGCTGCTCCACCACAGCGCCCCGCAGGCCCATCACGTTGGGATCGCCCGCGTGCCGTATTTCTTTTTCCTCGGTTTTCTTTTTTGCCATAGGAACGGTGTCCTTTCACTGTCTAAAGCCTGCTGCCGCAGGCCTTTTCTTTATAGCTTTGCACGGAGCAGATGTCCGGAGCACCGGCAAAGGCGTCAGATCTTCCGCCAAGACAAGGCGCAGGGGCGCAGCCATACTTTGTGTATGGCAAGCCGCTGCAACAAAGTATTGGCGCAAGAGATACGCCTTTGTCAGCTTACATCGATCATATCAAGGTACTTATAGCCATTTTCAGCGATATAGTCCTTTCTGCCGGACAGGTTATCGCCCAGCAGCAGGTCAAATACCCGGGCCGTCTCCTCGGCGTCCTCCGGCAGCACCCGGATGAGCCGCCGCGTCTCCGGCGACATGGTGGTCATCCACATCATCTCCGGGTCGTTCTCGCCCAGTCCTTTGGAGCGCTGGACATTGACCTTCTTGCCCTCCAGCTTTTTCAGGATATCCGCCTTCTCCTTCTCAGAGTAGGCGAACCAGGTCTTTTCGCCGGACTTCTCTTTGCAGGTGATCTCGAACAGGGGCGTCTCGGCGATATAGACGTAGCCCTCCCGGATCAGGGTGGGACACAGCCGGTAGAGCATGGTCAGGATCAGCGTGCGGATCTGGAAGCCGTCCACGTCGCCATCGGTGCAGATGACCACCTTGCTCCAGCGGAGGTTGCTCAGGTCAAACTGGTTCAGGTCCTTGACGGCCTTGCCGCTGACCTCCACGCCGCAGCCCAGCACCTTCATCAGGTCGGTGATGACGTCGCTTTTGAAGATACGGGGATAGTCCGCCTTCAGGCAGTTGAGGATCTTGCCGCGGACGGGCATGAGGCCCTGAAATTCCGCGTCGCGGGACTGCTTGCAGGCGCCCAGGGCGGAGTCGCCCTCCACGATGTAGATCTCGCGGCGTTCCACGTCCTTGGTGCGGCAGTCCACGAACTTCTGCACCCGGTTGGCAATGTCGATCTTCTCGGTAAGCTTTTTCTTCTGGTTGATGCGGGTGCGCTCCGCCGTCTCGCGGCTGCGCTTGTTGATGAGCACCTGAGCGGCGATCTTCTCCGCCGCGTCACGGTTCTCGATGAAGTATATCTCCAGCCGGCTGCGAAGGAACTCCGTCATGGCCTCCTGGATGAACTTGTTGGTGATGGCCTTCTTGGTCTGGTTTTCGTAGCTGGTCTGGGTGGAAAAGCTGCTGCTGACCAGGATCAGGCAGTCCTGCACGTCCGGGAAGGTGATCTTGGCCTCGCCCTTGACGTACTTGTTGTTGTCCCTCAGGTATTTGTCGATGGCCGACACCATGGCCGAGCGGGTGGCCTTCTCCGGGCTGCCGCCGTGTTCCAGGAAGCTGGAGTTGTGGTAGTATTCGCACAGGGCGGTCTTGTTGGAGAAGCACAGCGCCACGCTGAGCTTCACCTTGTACTCCGGCTTGTCCGGCCGATCCCGGCCCCGGCGCTCCGCCTCCCAGTACACCGGCTCCGTCAGGGCATCCAGACCCGCCAGCTCCCGGATATAATCCTCGATACCGTGCTCGTAGACGAACTCTTCTGTCTCGAACTTTCCGGCGGCTGTCTCGTTTTTCAGCCGGAAGGTCACGCCGGCGTTGACCACCGCCTGCCGCCGCATCACGTCCCGGTAGTAGTCCACGGGGATATCGATGTCGGTAAACACGTCCAGGTCCGGCAGCCAGCGGATGGTGGTGCCTGTACGCTTCTTATTGCCGGTCTGTTCGCTGACCTCCAGCTTGCCCGCGATCTCGCCGCGCTCAAAGTGCAGGCGGTACTCCTTCCCGTCGCGCCACACGGTCACGTTCATATAGCGGGAGGCGTACTGAGTGGCGCAGGAGCCCAGGCCATTCAGGCCCAGTGAGAACTCGTAGTTCTCGCTGTTCTCGTTGTCGTACTTGCCGCCGGCGTACAGCTCACAGAACACCAGCTCCCAGTTGTAGCGTCCCTCTTTTTCGTTCCAGTCCACCGGGCAGCCCCGGCCCTGGTCATCCACCTGGATGGACCTGTCGGCGAACCGGGTCACGGTGATGAGCTTGCCGTGGCCGCCCCGGGCCTCGTCAATGGCGTTGGACAGTATCTCGAATACCGCGTGCTCGCAGCCCTCCAACCCATCGGAGCCAAAAATGACGCCGGGCCGCTTCCGTACCCGGTCCGCCCCCTTCAGACTGGAGATACTTTCATTATCATAAGTCGCTTTCTTTGCCATATCTATCCTCCGGTGTATACCGATCACAATTCATTATACATTATATAGTATCGGCAGGCGTTTTGCAAGCGCTCACACGCCCCATTCCCCGCCGCTTCCGCAAGAAATGTTAGGTCCCCTGAAATATTGACTGGTTTACACAAAAAATAACCCGGCCGCAACCGGGCGCAGCCCTTTGTGTATAGGGTTTTGCACAGTTTCCACACCTTTTTCCACCAGCGTTATGTTACCTGATAATTCTCGTAAAAAGTTGCAAAAACACAGTTAATAGACATAATCAGGCGGCTTTTACTCTTATGCGTGTATACTTGCGTGCATATTCATTTGCTGCACACGCTTATCGGACGACACGCTGTTGAATAACCGTGAAACCACCTGTCCCCCAGGGCTTTTCGCCCACGCCCCTGACAAACTGCACAACGGGACAACGGCGGCGCGGCGCAACTTTTCCGTCACGGCGCAAAAAAGACTCTTGCGCTCTGCCGGCAGGCGTGCTATGATATGAATACAGTTGTTCGCAAGCGGCGGACACAGGGAGGAACGATATGGAGAAACAGAAATTTTACTTAGTCGCCGCCGACGCTCTGCCGGAGGTCTTTCTCCGGGTAGCAGAGGCCAAACGGATGCTGCAGGTAGGCGAGGCCGCCACCGTGGGCGACGCTGCCCGCCAGGTGGGCATCAGCCGCAGCGCCTTCTATAAATACAAGGACGCCGTACAGCCCTTCCAGAATATGCACGCGGGGCATATCATCACCTTTTATGCCCTGCTGAAGGACAACCCCGGCGTGCTGTCCAACTACCTGTCCATCTTCGCCAATTCCGGCGCCAACATCCTGACCATCAACCAGACCATCCCCACCAACGGCTGCGCCGGCGTGACCATCTCCGCGGAGACGGGCGATATGTCCGAGGAGCTGGATGATCTGATGACCCGTGCCGCCGCGGCGGAGGGCGTGCTCAAATTTGAGATCATGGCGGGATAATGCTCAGACGCAAAAAAACAGGCACACTATGTGTGCCTGTTTTTTTTGCAAGAAATATCCCCCCGGCTGACGCCGGGGGGATGCGTATTGTGCAGGGAGTTACTCCGCCTTGGGAGCCTCAGCGGCCTCGGCAGCAGCCTTGGCAGCGGCAGCCTTCTTCTCGGCAGCGGCCTTCTGCGCGGCCTTGAACTTCTCCTTCTCCTCAGGCGTGGGGATAGGCTCAATGGCGTTGCGCGGGCAGGCCTTGGCGCACATAGTGCAGTTCTTGCACTTGCTGTAGTCGATAACGGCCACGTTGTCCACAACGTGGATGGCGTCGAACTTACAGGTACGCTCACACATACCGCAGGCGATGCAGCTGTTGGCGCAGACCTTGGTAACGGCGGGGCCCTTGTCCTTGTTGGAGCAGTTGACAAACACCTTCTGCTTGTAGGGCACCTCCACGATCAGGTGGTGCGGGCAGGCAGCGCGGCAGGCACCGCAGTTGGTGCACTTCTCCTTGTCGACCACGGCAACGCCGTTGATGACATGGATGGCGTCGAACTTACAGGCCGCCACGCAGGAGCCGAAGCCGAAGCAGCCATAGCGGCAGGCCTTGGCATCGCCGCCGCAGACCTTGGTGGCCGCCAGACAGTCCTTCACGCCGCGGTACTCGAAGTTATCCTTGGCGTTGCAGCCGCCGTTGCACAGCACGTGGGCCACCATCTTGTCGCCGGAGGGAGCCTCCATGCCCATGATAGCCGCGATCTTGGCGGCATTCTCGGGGCCGGCGGGAGCGCAGGCGGTAACGGGAGCTTTGCCGGCCAGGATCGCC
>ENA-ORMN01003024-ORMN01003024.1-human-gut-metagenome-genome-assembly--contig:-NODE-3024-length-13759-cov-22.526197_pt1 | contig 13759 bp, 14 predicted proteins | sample MGYA00242102_ERZ508993 | MGnify/ENA primary metagenome ERZ508993 (study PRJEB26280, sample SAMEA2338770) | human gut metagenome | biome: human gut; feature: human-associated habitat; material: faeces... | reverse complement strand
CCGGGCGGGGCGCGGGGCGAGACGGGGCTTTGCGGGGCGGGGCACTGCGGCGGGACGGAGCTATGCGTTTACCGGTGTAGGACACGGGGCGCTGGGACATGGCGGAACACCTCCTTCTTTTCCAGAGCACTATATGCAATAGACGAAGGCGTTAGACATACAAGTGAAAGTTGGGAAATTATACTTGACAGCCGCGCCGTCAGGAAATATAATGGGAGGGCTGACGGGGTGTAGCGCAGCTGGTAGCGCGCTTGGTTCGGGACCAAGAGGCCGGGGGTTCAAGTCCCCCCACTCCGACCATAAGTCCACCGTAATTTTGACAGAATTACGGTGGACTTTTTTTAGCAATGTAAATAATTGAATCCACATACAGGAGTGCGATTTCATGCGTGAGGTGCGATTCCATATTCATCGGAAATCCACATTTGCGGGAGCTCTTTTGCCGTATCGAATGTACATTAACGGTCAGTACATCGGAACAATACGCAACGGAAAATCACTGGATGCAAACGTTCCCAAAGCAGGCGTTTATTATATTGAGGATGATATTCTGTCTTCGCGAAACGCTGTGATATATGATAATGGGCTATCCGAATATAGCGTTGTAATAAAGCGAGCCGGAGGGTGGCGCACGGAATCATACAACGAGTTTTACATGGAGAAAGGTAACGTCTTGGAGCAACTGCCGTCTTTCCAATGGGAAAAGCTCTTTGAACTGCAGCAATCTATGTCTCAGAGTGAAAGGCTGCTCGCCCTTAGCGTGGAGTTTTGGATGTCCGCCATGGACGATTTGCAGGAGGTCCTTGCTTCAGAACATCTTTTTGAAATCATAGCCGCTTTACAAACAATCGGTGCACATAAGTATCACGATTTGCTTCTCAAAATTATGAATGACGATTTTGGTGATGTCCGTTTTCCGTTGGACGATAACCAGATCGAGCAGATGCAGCCGAAAATCGAGGACGCAAACCGGGCATTTTGGAAAAATAAGGGCGCAGAAGCGGAGTTTCGTGGAGCAGTCACGAATTTTCTGATAACAAACCTGGATGCTTCTGGCCACGTTTTTGAAGGAATAGATCAGTCATGAGAAATTTTCCCACAGAGGGGGTGCATTTCCGAAAACTACTGCACCCCCTTTTGCGCCGAAAATGCACCCCCTTGAAATTCTATTAAAGTTAGGGTTATTTGCCAAAAAGAAGAGGTACACAAACGTGTGCCTCTTCTTTTTGTGCGCGGCACTCTTGCTGTGCCAACATGACCGCCCCGCGGCGGAACATTTTATTCGACTTGGGTGGTTTCGCTCTTTCCTTTTCGGCGGCGGTGTGCTATAATAAGTCGATTTGAGGTAAAGGAGGCCGCGCCGATGGAATATTTGTCCCACAGTCCGGAGGAGACAGAGCATATCGGCGAAATGCTGGGCAGGCGGCTGCGCCCCGGTACAGTGGTGGCCTACCGCGGCGGACTGGGCATGGGCAAGACCGCCTTTACCCGTGGGCTGGCCCGAGGTCTGGGCTGCGCCGGACGGGTCACCAGCCCCACGTTTACCATTGTCAACGAATACGACGGCGCAACACCGCTGTTTCACTTTGATATGTACCGGCTGGGCAGCTCTGACGAGCTGTTCGACATCGGCTGGGAGGACTATCTGACACGGGGCGGCGTGTGCGCCGTGGAGTGGTCCGAGCGCGTGGACGACGCTATGCCTGCTGACACCCTGTGGGTGGACATCGCCCGGGGCACAGACGAGAGTGACCGCATCATCACCATCACGGGAGGCGAGTGACAGTGAGAATACTGGCATTGGAGACCTCCGCCAAGAGCGTGTCCGTGGCCGTGACGGAAAACGGCACACTGCTGGCCCAGGCATATCAGGACCGGGGGCTGACCCACAGCGTGACACTGATGCCGCTGCTGGACGGGATGCTGAAGACCGCGGGGCTGACATTGGACGATATGGACATCATCGCCGTGGCTCAGGGGCCGGGGAGCTTTACCGGGATACGCATCGGCGTGTCGGCGGCCAAGGGGCTGGCGTGGGCCAAGGCGCTGCCCTGCTGCGGCGTATCCACGCTGGAGGCAATGGCCTATGGCGTCACGGACTTCGAGGGCGTCGTCGTGGGCGCTATGGACGCACGGCGGCAGCAGGTGTACAACGCGCTGTTCCGGACAGAAAACGGCCGCGTTACGAGACTATGCGCGGACAGGGCCGTGGCTATGGAGCTGGTGGCGGAGGAATTGGCCGCCATACCGGAGCCAAAGCTGATCGTGGGCGACGGCGCGGTGCTGCTGTACGACTTTTTGCAGAAGGCGGGGATCGGGTGCCGGCTGGCCTCTCCCCTGCACCGGCAGCAGAGCGCCGCGGGCGTGGCGCTGGCGGCGGAGCATCTTGCCGCGCAGGGGCTGACGTGTTCCGCCCAGGAATTGCAGCCGGTGTATCTGCGGCTGAGCCAGGCGGAGCGCGAACGGCTGGCCAGGGGGCTGTCCCTGACGGCGGAGTAAAACGTATACCCTTAAAATTTCATATACACGGAGGATAACATCATGTACAGCGAGAAGGTCCACATCATGAACCATCCCCTGGTGGCGCACAAGCTGACCATCATGCGGGACAAGAACACCAGCGTCAAGGATTTCCGGGAGCTGGTATCCGAGATCGGTATGCTCATCACCTATGAGGCCACCCGTGACCTGCCCCTGACCACCAAGCACATCGAGACCCCCATCTGCGGGATGGACGCGCCCACGCTGGCGGGCCGTAAGTTCGTGGTGGTGCCTATCCTCCGTGCGGGCCTGGGTCTGGTGGACGGCGTGCTGCGGATGGTGCCCTCCGCCCGTGTGGGGCACATCGGTATGTACCGCGACGAGGAGACGCTGGAGCCGCACCCCTACTTCTGCAAGATGCCCAAGGATGTGGCCGAGCGCGATGTGCTGATCGTGGACCCCATGCTGGCCACCGGCGGCTCCGCCGCGGAGGCCATCGGCGAGATGAAGAAACGCGGCTGCAAGCACATCAAGCTGATGGTGCTGGTGGCGGCTCCCGAGGGCATTGAGCACATCCAGAAGCTGTACCCGGATGTGGACATCTATGCCGGTGCGCTGGACGATCACCTGAACGAGCACGGCTACATCGTGCCCGGTCTGGGCGATGCCGGCGACCGCATCTTCGGCACGAAGTAACAAACGCATACAGCAGCGCCCCGCCATCTGGCGGGGCGCTGTTTCTATCCTGCTGGGCGCGAGACGCTTGACGAAGGTCGGCTCGCTCCTGCCGCGCTGTCATTTTTATTGTATTTCTTCGTATTTTGTGGTATAATACCGGAAAATGGAAATGACACGCAGAAAGGGATACACTATGGAACGTAAGAAAAAGGCCCCGCGGCACCTGGGCCAGCAGCTGAAGGCCGTCATCAGGCGGCAGCCCACCGTGTTCGCCGTATACACCGTACTGCGGCTGATCGTACTGGCTACACTGGTGTCCTCCATCATCCGCGGCGAATATGAGAGCGCGTTTATCTGCCTGCTGGTACTGGGACTGTTTGTCCTGCCGTTTTTTATCCAGCAGAACTTCGGCATTGAGCTGCCGTCCACGCTGGAGATCATCATACTGCTGTTTATTTTCGCATCGGAGATACTGGGCGAGCTGAAGTGCTACTTCATCACCTATCCGCACTGGGACTCCATGCTGCACACCACCACGGGATTTCTGTGCGCCGCCACGGGGTTCGCGCTCATCGACATTCTCAACCGCAACAGCAAGATCAAGTTTCAGCTGTCCCCTATCTATGTGGCTGTGGCGGCGTTCTGCTTCTCCATGACCGTGGGCGTACTGTGGGAGTTCTTCGAGTTCGGCATGGATCGGCTGTTCATGATGGATATGCAGAAGGACACGGTGGTGAACGCCATCACCTCCGTGATGCTGGATCCCACCAACAGCAACATCCCCGTGACCATCGACGGCATCACCTCGGTGACGATAAACGGGCAGGAGCTGGGGCTCGGCGGATACCTGGACATCGGGCTGTACGACACCATGGGGGATCTGTTCGTGAACTTCATCGGCGCGGTGGTGTTCAGTACCATAGGGTACTTCTATATCAAGCAGCGCGGCAAGGGCAAGCTGGCGAAGGCGTTTATCCCCACCATCACCGAGGAGGAGGGCGCAGCGGAGCTGCCGGAGGGTACAGAGGCTCTCCCGGAGGGAACAGAGGAAAGTGAATAATCTGCCGAAACCCGTCTCAAATTGAGACGGGTTTCCGGATAGAGGCAAAAAGGAAACCACGACGGATGTCGTGGTTTCCTTTTTGTGGTGGAGATAAGCGGGATCGAACCGCTGACCTCTTGAATGCCATTCAAGCGCTCTCCCGGTTAGTGCGGTTACATACCCCCATAAACCGGGTCAAATAAGTGCTTCAATACGCGGGACACCCTACCCAAAGAATGATTGGCCATTTATCCGCAGATATATTCTTTGACTTCGGTTGCAATGTCCCCCCAAATATCCTCGGGTAATTCTTTGAAATTAAAGTATTGTCCGCCATAGATAGATTGGTAGTTGTAGTTTTCGGGTAGCACTCTCCCGCTCGTTGTCCTCTTGTCATCCCATGCAACTGCGTGCGAATGGAACTCATGGATTAAAGACAAAAGAGTATCAACATCTTCAATCTCCCGATCTACAACATAGTCTTTTGTTGCACGCTTTGCAATCTCTATATCTGCAAACTGGAAACAACCTTGCACATCACAAGTCCCCGGAATTCTCTGTTTGATTGCATTAAGCGCTATGTCAGAATACTTCTGGCACAGCTCATAAAACTGTGTGCTTTCAAGGTTTTCAACGCCTGGCCATAGCAGGTCAATCTGTTCCTTTTTATTTTGTAATCCAAGATAAAAATAATCCTTGGAGTCGTTAATTACGCTCATAGATACACCTCCCATTTAATTTTGCGCTATTATTATATCATACGCTATTGCAAAAAGCGACAGAAAATTACGTTTTGAGAATTGCACTGTCCGAGGAGACTGTGGGGGCGTTTTCCAATATCCCAAACAGAAAGGAGGTTTCCCACTGCTGGCCAGTCTGCTGACTGGTCTTTTTTATGCCATGTCGAAGAAAGTTAATTGTGGCAGGCGATATAGAGAACATCAACCCCAAGATCAAGGAGCCAAAGCGGCTTGAGACAAAATGTCCCAAAGGATTATTTGTTAACCGATATGTAAGATACAAAGGGGGTTACCTTGGTAGTATATCTTTATGCGCTAAAACAAATTCCCGCCTTATCGCTTCCAGCATTTTGGGAGAAGGATAAATTGTTTTGTCCGGAAAATCCATTGTTGCATACTCTTTGGCGTAGTATTTTGGCATTCGATTATACCAGTCCAACATAAGGTGGAGTTTTTGCTTCTGCTCTTCTGTTTCTGGAGTGGCGGCATTCATAATGTGCATTACATTTCTATTAATGACTTGCAAAAGTGCTATTCCATGTTTCTTGGCGTATTCATACGCTCCACTTTGAAAGCCACAGGTGGAGATCATAATTCCTTTATGTGCACCAAGGCTTTTTACTTTATCGGCTAACACAGCAACTTTCTCACGAGAAACGGGAGAAGAGTATCTCTTGCACTCTGCTATGACTTTGAACTCAACGCCCATGGCAATAAACCTTGCATAGACATCTATTTGGTATGTACCATCATCAGCAGGAATAGATACATTATGCTGGATCGAGAAGTCTGATAAATGCTCAGCTTCTGCATAGCCCTTCAATATTTCCAAGCAAAGTTCTTCAAATTCCGTTGGGGATATACTCGCAACGAATTCTCGATAAGGATTGATTGCCCCCATTATTACTCCTCCATGGATGCTCTTTTATCTTTTTCTCTATCAAAATTTACTGCAAGGCAAAGGTATATTATCAACTCCCTTGCCAACTTTAAGAGACGGAATGTATTATTTTCAATTTTTCCCTCGGTAGTATATTTTGTAAAAGATGTATTATGCGATTGCGTTCCAGTGCGTAGACAATTATGCTCTATGTCGTTTCTCATCTGGAAGATTCGTTCTGCGTGAGGGGTAGTAACATTAATTTCTTTTCTTTCGTAGAAATCTTTTTGGAGCCAATACATTGCTTTAACCAGAGGGTTATCCGAATGAGTATTCATGATAGGCTTGGGAATTGTGAAATACACTTGTCCATTTCCATCAATCAGTTGTTCTTTCCATATATTTTTGAAACTTACTTTTGTATCTGTAAGCCCCACTTCAAAATACTGGTTGATGAAAAATCCAATCCTATCAAATAGAGAGTATGCTGCCTTAAAGGCAGTTCGTAACATACTTTCTCTTAAAGAATGATCTGAAGAATCCCCCGTATCAACTAAATCCAATTCCCGATCCGAATAATGCTCGTTTGCTTCTTCCGTTGATGTCTTATACCATAAGAGTCTGGCCCAATTATATTCTTGCTTGATTTGGTTAAACAGGCCAATGAATTCTTTTTCTCTGTCACTATATGGCGCTTCAAAGGGAAGATTGATGCTATCAACTGCAAAGCAGTGATCAGATAATATTTCCAAACACGGGTCTAAGAAAAGCCGGAATAAAAGCAAATAGTTTCGATAATCGGCTTCATCTTGGTTGTCTACTTCAAATAGTGGAAGTTCTAGTGGTTTGTTCAAATAGTTCTCAACATATGCAGAATCGAACAAAGAAATATTGGATTTCAAACCTTCCAAATAATCTTGATCTTCTAGGTTTATCTTGCAACGTTCTGTTTGCTTATAATAGTAATAGCAGGCATGATGATAGTAGCTCTGCTCATAACGTTTGATTTGCAACGGTGCACACCTAAACAGCAAAAACGATAGATTGAGACTTGCCATCGCAAAATCATTGCTAATCAGCAAAGCGTCTTGAAAACAGTCTATTGCCACAATATGGCGACCTAATGCTCGATAAGCGTTTCCGAGATTTGTGTATGACCGCATGGCAATATACTGAGCTACTTTTACTTCAGCACTGTCGCTGTCTGCATCATAATAATTGGTTTCATACATATCTAAGGCGCAGCGCAAATGGTATAATTCTTTTTCAAGGTAACGCTCGCTATATACTCCTTCAATCATGCGGAGATCGTGATATGCATTCGCAATGTCATAATGAATCTGCATTTTGGTCGATATATTATGCTCGCCAGACAGCAAGGCTTCCGCTAACTTGATAGTGGGCGGAATTTCCTTAGCATTCTTGTCGAGGTATAAATTGTCAAAGGCCATAGACAAGTCTCTAACGGATTTATCTATGACAGTAGAAAAATTGTTCTCAAATTCAGCTATTTTCTCTTTGTAGTTTGGCATACCAACAGTCCTCTATTTCTTCCGAAAACTAATCATAGAACACATTAATTATAGCATCAAATTCTAGTATTTTCTACAATAATAATACCGTTCAATAGGACAACGGGCGGTAATGTAATACACACCTTTCTGAAAGGAGGTTTCCCGTTGCTGGCCAGTCTGCGGACTGGCTTTTTTCATGCCACGAAAAGGAGGTTTGCAAATGGCAGATGATAAGAAAAACATTCCCGAAGCAGCTCCGCCCGCCGAGGCTCCCGCTCCCACGGTAGAAAATGCCGCCGTGCCGGAGCAGCTAACTCCCGAGCCTGTGCTGACCGACGCGGAGGCAGTCATGCTGGAGCATGAGGGGCAGGCAGCGCTCTTTGAAATGGGCGAGGCCGTACCCGATCCCGCCGACGCTGTTACCCACGCCGAGGTGGAGGAGCCTGCTGCTCCCGAAGTCCCCAAGGCTGAAAAGGAGCAGCCGCCCGCTCCCGGCAAGGATGCCCCCGCCCCGGCACATTCCGGCAAGGTGGTGGATTTTGCCGCCGCCCGTGACGAGGCGGCTAAGGACGAGAAAAAAGCGGTCAAGCAGAAGCCGCCCACGGCAAAGGACAAGGCCGCCAAGCCCGGCAGAGGCCGTCCGCCCAAGGAGGGCAAGGCCGCTCCCGATAAGGCAAAGCCGCCCAAACCTCGGGACAAAAAGTCCCAAAGCAAGCCCATCCCGGAGAAGCCTGCCGTGGATAAGGGCGGCGCTCCCGCTGGTGCGGAGGTCACGCCGGAGCCGTTTGTGCCTCGTGACGCTACCCGCGCCGAAAAAGAAGAGATCGTCTATCTCAGCCTGTCCGACCTGCACCCGTTCAAAAATCATCCCTTTGGTGTCCGGGACGATGCGGAGATGCAGGGGCTTGTGGAGTCGGTCAAGGCAGCGGGCGTCAATCAGCCTGCGCTGGTGCGTCCCCGTGAGGATGGCGGCTATGAGATCATCGCAGGCCACCGCCGCCAGCGGGCAAGCGAGCTTGCCGGATTTGCGAATATGCCTTGTATCGTCCGCAACATGACGGACGATGAGGCCATCCTCGCCATGACGGATGACAACCTCCGCCACCGTGAGCGTATTTTGCCCACCGAAAAGGCACAGTCGCTCAAAATGCAGGTGGAGGCCATCAAGCACCAAGGCTCCCGCCCCGGTGAGGAGGACAAGGACGCCGGAAAACGCTCCACGCAGGTCGTGGGAGATCGCAACGGCATGAACTACAAGCAGGTGCAGCGGTATATCCGCCTGACCGAACTTGTGCCGGATTTGCAGAAAATGGTGGACGAGAAAAAGCTGGCGTTCACCCCGGCGGTGGAGATCTCATTCATCCGCCCCAAAAATCAGAGGTATATCGCTGTGTCCATCGAGGGGCAGCAGTCCTCGCCCTCGCTGTCACAGGCACAGAAAATGCGGGAGCTGGACAAGGACGGCAAACTCAACGGCGATGTGATCGACGGTATTCTGTCGCAGGAGAAAAAGGAGGTAGACAAGGTGATCATCAATAGTGCGGAACTGGAAAAGTATTTCGGCAAGGACAAGTCCCCGAGAGAAATGAAAGACAAGATCATTTCTCTGCTGGATGACTGGAAGGCCAAGCAGCCGCCCGAGCTGGGCAAGCCCGAAAAGAAAACGGAGCTTGAAAAGTGACCTTGGGACTTTTTGTCCCGAGGTCTTTCGTTTCCCCGAATGGCTCTTGTGGTTATATCCCCCGTCGCCGCCCGTATTCCAGCATGGCCGGGAGCGGGCTGTCAAGGGTGCATCGCACCGCTGTTTTCAGCGGCCAGCCCTTGACCGCCTGTCCCGGCGATGCTTTTTTCTCCGGCAAGCGGCGGGGGTATATCCTCCAGAGCCGCCCCCTTTCCCAAGAATGGGAAAGGGCGTGGGGTTTGGGTTGAATTACTACATTACAAAACGGAGGTATTTTACAATGAAACGACCCCTTGCGTACATTACCGCCGCATGGTGCGGCAGCGATCACGAAAACACGAAGCTGGCGGCGCAGTATTGCCGCACGGTGTATGAGGCGGGCTTTTCGCCTATCTGCCCGACGCTCTATCAGCCGCTTTTCCTCAATGACGCCGTTCCCGAGGAGCATAAGAGCGGCATTGACATGGGGCGCGACCTGCTCCGCCGCTCTCATGTGCTGGTGGTGTGCGGTCATACCGTTACCGAGGCCATGAAGAACGACATCGCCGTTGCCCAGCGGCTGGGTATCACCGCCACCACCCTTGAGGGCATTTTGACCGTCAAGGGACAGGGGCGCAGATAAGATGACGGCGCTCCGGCTGGGGAGCCTGTTTGACGGGATCGGCGTGTTTCCGCTGGCGGCGGTGCGCTGCGGCATTGAGCCGGTATGGGCAAGTGAGATCGAAAAAGCCCCTATCTCCATCACCAAGCGCCACTTTCCCGATATGGCGCATTTGGGGGATGTGACAAAGCTGGACGGGCGGGATCTCCCGCCCGTCCATATCATCACCTTTGGCTCACCGTGTCAAAATTATGCCGAAGAAATAGTTATTCCGAAGTTGCTGCATCAAGTCCCATGAATTCGGAACTTTCCACAAAAACTTCGGAATAACAAAACTATACGGTCAAGCAGCATCCGTGCTCAAATCAAGTCAACCCAGACAGTTTCAAGATCATCTCCTCGTTATCAGCCCAGATTTCATCGGGTGCGGGCTTGGCCTTGCGGACAGCATCGGCCTTTTGAATCGCAGCCCGCTTCATCTCGGTGTCCGCATGGGCGTAGATCATCGTAGTTTCAACCTGTGCATGGCCAAGATACTGCGAAAGCAGCACCATGGGCATTCCAGACTGGTATAAGTGCATTGCCCGTGTGTGCCGCATCATATGCGGGTGGATGTGTTCCGGGACTTCCGGGCAAACAAGCTTCGCCATGCTTCCGTATTTTATAAAGAACGCAGATACCGTATCGGGAGACATTTTTTGCTGTGTCCCATGAATCACAGTGAAGAAAAGTGGTGCTTCACTGTGGTAATCTGCGGTCGGATGAAACTTGCGCAGATATTGCTTGCAATGCTGAACCGTCTTGCTGAGCAGTGGGACTGTGCGGATTTTGCGCCCTTTTCCGTGCAGATACGCAATCGGGTGTTTTGCGTCAAGGCGCAGATCACAAACTTTCATATCGAGAAGTTCACTGCACCGGGCTGCGGTATCGTACATGAGGATCATGAATACCAGATTCCGCAAATCTTTGGGCTTGGATGGATCAGGCTGCTGAAGCAGTGCAGTCAATGACGGTTCGGTCAGAAATTCAACGATCCGCCCATGAGACTCCTTGGAGGGGATGTTGCAGGCGGAAAGGTACAGTGCCGTTTGTGTGCAATCAATCTGTCCAGCAAAATCCAGAAAAGACCGCAGTGCCATCAAGCGCTGGTTGCGGGTAGAGGCACTGCATCTCCGCGCATTTTCCAACCAGGCCAGGAAACCGAGAATGGCGTCCCGGTCAATGCGGGAGAAAGTCAATTCGGTGGCTCCAATTCCCATCTCATCTCTCATATAAGCTACAAAAAGATTGAGCGTCTGTCTGTAGGAGAGAATCGTATTCTCACTGAGGCAGCGCTGCTTGGGCAGATAGTCCAAAAGGAAACGCCGAACCACATCAAAAAAATCATTCATCGGCCCTTACCTCCGGCAAGAACGCTTCAGCAGAAGAAAACGCGAATCCGGACATCTCCTCCAGCAAACCGGGGACCAGATGGATGTAGTAGTAAGTGTCCGAGAGCTGTGCGTGGCCCATGTATGCACTCAGATAGGGCAGCATGGCGTTCAGGTCTTTGCCCTCACGCATCCAGCGATACAGCCTGTGGGTAGCGAAAGTATGACGAAAATCATAAAGACGCGGGGAACGGCGGCCAGTTCCTGTAATGGCGGCTTTCTTCAAAACCTGGCGGAACGTCTTCTCCAGCCCCCTCTTTCCGTAAAAGCCGCCCTCAGAGTTGGGGAAGAACGGCTCACGTTCTGGCATAACGGAGGCTACGATGGCGCTGCAATCTGAGAGCATCTGCGTCACATCTTCTGCCATCATAACAATGCGGCTCCTGTGCTTCTTGCTCTCCATAATGTTCAGCCGCCCAATTTCCAAATCTACATCGCTTACTCGAAGCTTTCTGGCCTCAGCCGGACGCAGACCGCAGCAATACATCAGCTTTACCATAGCCGGGATCACATATTGCCGTACCGGGAAACCGCCTCTCGGTTTCAAATGGTCGAAAACATCCCAAATTGTCAGGATGTCGTCCTCGGTATAGATGTACGGAGCGTAAGGAGCATCTTTCCTGGCAATATCCGGCGGCAGAACGTAGGCGGCCTCACCGTTGCGATTCAGGTATCTGGCAAACTCGCGCACCGGCATCATGCGGTTGCGGAAGGTATTGTTGCCCTCTGTATTCTTTTTCGTAGCCCAAGCCAGGCAAAGCTCCTCGGTCAGAAAGTTTTCTTCAGGAAAATGCGTCATGCAAAAGCGGTCAAAGTCCCGCAGGAGGCGAGAGGATTCCAGATAACCAAACCCCAATGCGTTTTTCTGCGCGATAAAGTCCTCGATTCGGGCAGCAAAGCAGCTCTCAAAGGTGTACGTCATTTCAGCCCCCCGCCTTTCTGTGGGAGAGCAGGGGCAACGCACACTGCTTCAGTCCTTGCTCATCAATAGACAGATACAGCTTCATAGAGTCCATATCCCTGTGGCCGAGAAGCTGCTGGATCAGTTCAAAGGATACCTCATTCTGGAGCAGTCTTGTCCCAAATGTCCGGCGAAGCGCGTGAAAGGCACGACGTTTCGCCGGAATTCCTGCCAGCTTCATGTGCTTGGAAACAACCCCGCTGGCAGAACGCGCGTCAAGCGGGCGGATCACTCCCGTATGGCACAGGAAGATATTCGGAAGCGCGGAATCCGGGCGGCCATTGAGAATATAATCCGCAATCGCGTTCCCGCTTTCTGCTTCCAGTGGAAGGGACAGCGGTTCACCAGTTTTGTGTTGAACCAGACGAATTTCCCTCGCCCTCCAATCAATGCTACCCAGTTCCAGCCGAACAACGTCACAGGCCCTCAAACCGCTCTGCGCAGCCAGTACCATCATGGCATAATCCCGTTTCCCAATGGCCGTAGTCCTGTCCGGATGTTCCAGCAGATATTCCAGTTCATCCTCAGTAAAGCCCTCATGGAACATTTTTCGGGTTGCCATAAGTTCCGGCAGAGACTGACTCAGGTCAGTGATTGTCAAGTTACGTTCAAATAAAAATCTCAGAAACAGCCGCACAGAAGAAATTGCTGAACCAAGTCCACCGGCGTAATGCGCTGCAAAACTGGTAACACACCCATTTACATTTATCAGAGTGAAATCCGCCAAAGAGCGGAACCCATGATCCTCCATTTCAAACAAGAACCGACGTATAGCGCTCCTGGCGACATTGCGTGTAGTCTCAGCCATGCTTTCGCTTTGTTTGGTGTGTGTACAAAATTCTCTTAAAAGTGAGTTGAACGGCTCAACAAGTTCCCGTTGCCCCCAGTTTGGAACCTTCGCCAAAGTAATATGACCTGTCTGGTGCATCTCCTGTATCCAATACGCAGCCTTGCGCAAGTTTTGATATGAGCCTCTGCCAATTTGCCCGTACTCATATTGAATCCGTTTCTCTGCAACGATCTGATCCAAAATTTCTCCCGAAAATCGATCTGTCCCAGATTCATAGTGTCGATTCAAGATGATCGCCAGACCTTCGTTCCTGTAATGGCCAACTGTTGCGTCAGTAAGGCCAAGTTCCAACATCGCGCTGTTGGTTCTCCAGACCAGCGCGTAAATGTTATCCAAATCCGCAAGCTGCTCTGGAGTTGGTGTGTCCTTCCAGATGCTTTGTCGTGGTCGCCGCAATGCAGGCATCCAAGGGGACAACGGCGGCAGATCCACTGAGCCTTTTTCTGCACAATGTTTTAAGAGTTCGCATCCCCTGCGGAGCAGTCTCCACTTCCAGACCGAAAATGCCCCTTGATCAAAAAATTCACGCTGTTCAAGTAAAAATGCATCTAACATTTCAGGGGCTGCGCAAAGAATATCTTTTGCTTGAAAGTGGCGGATGACGCAGCCAATGCCGGTGTGGGTATATGCGTGCAGACTTTTGCCGCTTATACCTTGGTCAGATAAAAGTTCCAATATTTGCGTAGCGGTTGCAACCAAATCAATCGTTTCCATAGTCCTCCTCCTGTATCTTTGATGGCAGGCTGTGTTGCCTGCGCTCTCATTATACAGGTTTGGCGGACGCTTTTGTTATTCCGATGTTTTTGTGGAAAGTCCAGGATTTATGGGACTTGATGCAGCAACTTCGGAATAACTATTTCTTCGGCATAATTTTGGCAAGGAGATCCAAACGTAATAACAT
>ENA-ORMN01003021-ORMN01003021.1-human-gut-metagenome-genome-assembly--contig:-NODE-3021-length-13775-cov-4.628134_pt1 | contig 13775 bp, 16 predicted proteins | sample MGYA00242102_ERZ508993 | MGnify/ENA primary metagenome ERZ508993 (study PRJEB26280, sample SAMEA2338770) | human gut metagenome | biome: human gut; feature: human-associated habitat; material: faeces... | reverse complement strand
CAGATCGTAAAGGAAAACTGCAGCACCGATTACGGGGAGGTTTCTCCCCAGGACGATCTGATGGAGCGATTGCTCCGTGCAAGGAAGGGGTGAAGCCATGTTTGAGAAAGTAAATCCGTGCCACCCGGATAAGGTGGCAGACCGCATCGCCGGAGCCCTGGTGGATGCGGCATACAGAAAAGAAGAAAATCCCAGGATTGCTGTGGAGGTTCTCATCGGCCATGGTGTCTGCCACATCATCACAGAGAGTTCGGTACACATCCCGCAGGATGAGGTGGATGCCATTGTGAAGCGTATCGGCGGGAATCTGCACCTGGATTATGTGGAAGTGCCGCAGGACGGACGCCTTGCCAATAACCAGGCAGAAGGAATCCGCTGCGGTGACAACGGCATCTTCAAAGGGGTACCGGTCACGGAGGAGCAGAAAGCCCTCTGTGAGATCGCTAAAAGTGTGTTTCACACATATCCCTCGGATGGGAAGTACATCATTGATGAGGCAAGGCTGATCCTCTGCCAGAGTAATGCGCCCACAGAGGAACTGCAAAAGATGTATCCCACCGCCGAGGTCAATCCCCTGGGCGACTGGACAGGCGGCACGGATGTGGACTCCGGCGCGACCAATCGAAAGCTGGGCAGCGACATGGCCGATTCGGTGACGGGCGGCGGCATTCACGGTAAAGACCTGTCCAAAGCAGATGTGTCTGTCAATATCTACGCATGGCTGAAGGCGCAGGAAACGGGAAAGCCCGTGGAACTGTGCTGCGCCATCGGGGATGATACGGTGGACGGCATTCTCTATAGAGAGATCGTGGAGACTGCCCGGAGATACATCCAGAGCCTTGGCGGTTTTGAGAAATTTGCGGAATGGGGGCTGGTGCGATGAAGACAACGACCGAGATGCAGCTTGTACCCATTACTAAGCTGGTGCCCTATGTGAACAATGCCCGCACCCACTCCCCGGAGCAGATCACAAAACTCCGCTCTTCTCTCAGGGAGTTCGGCTTTATCAATCCCGTCATCATCGACCGGGACTTCAATGTGATTGCCGGCCACGGGAGAATCCTGGCGGCAAAGGAGGAAGGCATCAAGGAAGTGCCGTGTGTGTTTGTCGACCATCTCACCGAGGCTCAGAAGAAAGCCTATATCATTGCGGACAACCGCATGGCGATGGACGCCGGATGGGATGAGGAGCTTCTGCGGGTGGAGATCGAGTCTCTGCAGGGCATGGACTTTGATCCCCTGCTGACCGGCTTTGACGAGAAGGAACTGGCCGACCTGTTTGCGGATGATTCCGGCAGCGAAGCCAGGGATGATGATTTTGACCTGACCGCCGCGCTTGAGAAAGCCTCCTTTGTGGAGCGGGGTGATATCTGGACGGTGGGCCGGCACCGCCTTGTATGCGGGGATGCCACCTCCGCCGAGGATGTGACTCTGCTCATGGACGGCAGGAAGGCCAATCTCATCGTGACGGACCCACCCTATGGCGTTTCCTTCAAAAGTTCCAGTGGTCTGACCATCCAGAACGATTCCATGAAAGACGAGGAGTTTTATAACTTCCTCCTCTCCGCTTTTCAGTGCATGGCGGAGCATCTGGAGAAAGGCGGCGTAGCTTATGTGTTCCATGCGGACACTGAGGGCTTGAACTTCCGAAAGGCGTTCATTGACGCCGGGTTCCATCTGGCTGGCGTGTGTATCTGGGTGAAGAACTCCCTGGTGCTGGGACGCTCGGATTACCAGTGGCAGCATGAGCCTGTGCTGTATGGCTTCCTGCAGAATGGCAAGCACCCGTGGTATTCCGACCGCAAGCAGACCACCATCTGGAACTACGACAAACCGAAGCGCAATGCAAACCACCCGACCTCCAAGCCGCTGGACCTGCTGGGATATCCCATCGGGAATTCCACCCAAGAGAATGCCGTGGTGATTGACACCTTCGGCGGCAGCGGCTCCACCATGATGGCCTGTGAGCAGATGAACCGTGTCTGCTGCATGATGGAACTGGACGAGAAGTACGCATCGGTCATCCTCCGCAGGGCCGTGGAGAACGGCATCCCGCCGGAGGATATTTTTGTGGAGAGAAACGGAGAAAAGATGATGTACTCCGACCTTGTAAAAGAGGTGGAGGTACCAGTTGAATAAATTGACTCTCGGCAGCCTCTTTGACGGCTCCGGCGGTTTCCCCTTGGGCGGCCTGCTCTCCGGCATTACCCCCGTGTGGGCTTCGGAGATCGAGCCGTTCCCCATCCGGGTGACCACAAAGCGGCTGCCTTTTATGAAGCACTATGGCGATGTCTCCCGGATGGACGGCAGGAAGATTGAACCGGTGGATATCATCACCTTCGGCTCGCCTTGCCAAAATATGAGCATTGCGGGTCGGCGGGAAGGATTGGACGGCTCCCGTTCCAGCCTGTTCTATGAAGCCGTCCGGATCGTAAAGGAAATGAGGTGTGCAACTGATGGCAGATATCCAAGGTACATTGTCTGGGAGAACGTCCCCGGCGCGTTCAGTTCCAACAAGGGCGCGGACTTCCAGTCCGTCCTCGAAGAGATCTGCTCGGTCAAAGGATACGAAATTGATCCTGCTCGACCTGAGAGATGGGCAAACGCCGGGGAGATCGTGGCAGACGATTTCAGTCTCGCATGGCGGGTATTTGATGCGCAGTACTGGGGAGTCCCCCAGCGCAGAAAACGCATCTACCTTGTCGCAGATTTTGCAGGCGGGAGTGCCGGAAAAATACTATTTGAGTCCGAAGGCGTGTCTGGGTATACTCCGCAGGGCTTCCGTTCGTGGCAAGGAGCTGCCAGAGCTTCTGAAAAAGGCTCTGGAGCGGCAGGCTGCGTCTGCCTGAACGACCAGGGCGGAAACCGTATGGATGTGACGGACGGCGTCACCTGCACTCTCCGGGCAGAAGCTCATCATCCACCCTGCGTGATGGAATCGGCGGGCTTTTGCACCGAGCATTCCGCACACAGCCGCTCCATCGGTTACGAGGAGGAGACCTCTCCCACCCTCCGAGCAGGAACAGTCCCTGCGGCGGTCTATGAGAACCATAGTCAGGACACCAGATACACCGGTCCATTGGAGACAGCACCCACGGTCAACGCCACCTACGGCATGGGCGGGAACAACCAGCCCTTTGTGGTGGAAACGCCAAAGACGCTGAAGATTCGCTCCGGCTGTGAGGGCGGCGGCAAGGGTGCATTAATTCAGGAGAACAAATCTGCTACCCTCGGCTGCAACAATGACCAGACGGTATTTGTGCCGAAGGTCTACGGTATCTGCTCCAAGCAGAGCCACGCCATGCAGTCGGACAATCCGCACAGCGGTTTTTATGAAGCGGATACTTCCCGCTGTCTGGACAGGGGCGGCGGCAATCCCTCCTGCAACCAGGGCGGCATGGCTGTGGTGGCTGTACAGGGCTCCATGATCGGAAGGTCCGACAAGAACGGTCCCCAGGGAAGCGGTGTCAACGAGGATGTGTCCTTCACGCTGGATGCCACCGACCGCCATGCGGTAGCCTACGGAATCGACCGCGCCACATACAATATGGGACGGAATGCTAAGTTCGGAATTACTGTGGAAACGGAAATCGAGCCAACGATGGTGTCCAAAGGACCGGGAGCGGTCGGACAGCCTATCTATCATTCAAGCAAGAGTTCCTTCCACACCAATTTTACGGATGATGATGTGACGGAAACGTTGGTCGCTACAGATTTCAAAGATCCGCCTACCGTATCCAAGGAGCCTGATTATATCGTTCGCAGACTGACGCCTACTGAATGTGCCAGACTGCAGGGGTTCCCGGACTGGTGGTGTTCCAATTTAGGGACTGACGAACCGACCGAGGAAGAGATCGAGTTCTGGACAGAGGTATTTGAGACACACCGGAGTGTCATGGGATCTTCCTCCAAGCCGAAGAGCCGCAATCAGATCATCAAGTGGCTGAAAGCTCCTCACTCCGATTCTGCGGAATACAAGATGTGGGGCAACGGCGTGGCGCTGCCTAACGTCTGTTTTGTTCTTTCCGGCATCGTGTACTATGCACAGTTATCCGGCGAATGATCCGGCAGCTATTCTACAGCAAAATGTGCGGAAATCGCTTGCTATTTCAGGGGTCCAGAGCGAATATGTGACTACCAAAAACAAAGGAGGTTTTCGCACATGAAAATCAGATACAATGTGACAGGCGCAAAGCGCAAGGAGCTGGTCAAGGTCATTTCGGATGCCACAGGTGCCAGGGCAGAATACAAATTCATGCCCACCTGCAATTATGAGATCGACTACTTCACGGTCACCAAGGATGGGACACTCCTCTTTGACGACCGCGCCGACAGCGAGGAAGTCGAGCGGGTGCTGGAATCCATCGCCGCCGCTGGCTTTGAATGTGAGCCGCAGGACGGCGTTGAGCAACCCTCTGGGCAAGAAACCAAAGAAACGGAAGAAATCGCCGACAGCGCGCCACAGGGCGAACCTGTGGGACTTACAGTGGAGATTCCGCTCCACAAGGTGGCAGTGGGCAACCTCACGAAGCTGCTGGAAGCCAAAGGAAATCTGATACGGAAAGCCCTGGGCATCACCGACCTTCGCGTTGAGGTTTTGGAAGATCGGGTGGCGTTCCCCTGGTTCTCCCAGGTAGATGCGGATTCTGCAGCCGCCTACACCCATTTCATTTCCGCACTTTGCGAGATGAGCAGAAATGCCAAGCGAGTGACGGCGACCGAAAAGCCGGTGGATAACGAGAAATACGCATTCCGCTGCTTTCTCCTGCGGCTGGGCTTTATTGGCAGCGAGTACAAAGCGGAGCGCAAGATCCTGCTGAAGAACCTCTCTGGGTCCTCGGCCTTCAAGAATGGAGGTGCCGGCCATGCGGTTTCCGAGTAAAGATACCGTGGAGCGTATCCGCCGGGACTATCCCGCCGGCACCCGTGTGGAACTGGTGCGGATGGATGATGCCCAAGCGCCGCTCGCCGGTACGCTCGGCACGGTACTCGGTGTGGATGATACCGGTTCCCTCCTCATGCGCTGGGACAACGGCAGCGGCCTGAACGTGGTCTATGGGGAGGACATTGTGAGAAAGGTGGGTGACCGCCGTGCCGAATAACATTCTGAAGGACTTCTTCTATGGGAACATTAATCCGAATGAAAAGCAGTTTGATTGTAATTCGGAGTATGGAAAAGCCGCTGCCGGTCTGGCCGATGAAGAAGAAAAACTCCGATCCATGCTGGATCATGAGACGTCCGAAATCCTTGATAAGATGATTTGCCTGCAAGCCTCCATTACGGGCATGACCGCTGAGGAGTATTTTATTGATGGGCTGCGGACGGGATTCCGGCTGGCTCTCGCTATACTCGATGAAGGAAAAAACGGCTCTCTCACGCCAATTACGGATGGTGGAAAAAGGCTGTAAACTACACAATATCCAGCCGTCATCTTTGTGTAGTATATTATCGGAAATGGCCTTGCTATTATCCTCTTTTAGAGCGAATATGTGTACACCGAAAGGGAAAACACACAGCCGCGAGGCAGAAAACGGAGGATTTCAGAATGAACGAGAAAACAGCAAGGCAGATTGCAGAGATGAAGAACCAGACCATCGGGGTCGAGGTCGAGATGAACAGCATTACCCGCCAGAAGGCAGCAAAGGTTGCCGCCGCCTACTTCGGCACAGGCAGATACGAGAACACCGCAGGGCGCAACGGGTACAGCACCTGGTCGGCTTGGGATGCGGATGGGCGTGAATGGAAATTCCAGAAGGACGTTTCCATTGCGGGATCGGATGACCAGAAATGCGAACTGGTCACCCCGATCCTGACCTACGATGACATCGAAACCCTGCAGGAGCTTTGCAGGCAATTAAGACACGCGGGCGCCAAGAGCAACGCCAGCCGAGGCTGCGGGGTCCACATCCACATCGGGGCAAACGGACACACACCGCAGAGCCTTCGCAACCTTGCCAACATCATGGCGAGCCACGAAAGCCTGATCGCCGAGGCACTGAAACTGGACCGGGGCCGCATGAGCCGCTACTGCCGCACGGTAGACCCAAGATTCTTAGAGCAGGTCAACCTGAGAAAACCCCGCACAATGGCACAGCTTGCGGATATCTGGTACAACAGCAACGGCGCAAACTACGGCAGAAACCATCACTACAACGACAGCCGCTACCATATGCTCAACCTCCATGCTACCTTTACCAAAGGCACGGTCGAGTTTAGGCTCTTCCAGTTCGATGAGCCAACCGCAGAGCGCCGGGGCGGCATCCATGCAGGCCAGCTTAAGAGTTACATCCAGCTTTGCCTGGCCTTAAGCCAGATGGCAAAGGATGTGCGGACGGCAAGCCCCAAGCCCCAGCAGAACGAGAATCCCAAATATGCCATGCGCACCTGGCTCCTCCGCCTGGGCTTCATCGGCGAGGAATTTGCAACGGCACGGGATTTTCTGACCCGCAACCTTACCGGGGACACAGCCTTCCGGCATGGCAGAGCCGCCGCTTGAAGGACTTAGGTTAAATGCCCTGCCCCTGACCGCTTCGGCGGTCTTAGGGTGGTAGAAGGACGCTTAACCTAAGTCCTCCAAGAAAGGATGAAAAGACTATGACAGAAAAAAGATACTACATTGCCTATGGCAGCAACCTCAATGTTCCGCAGATGCGGTTTAGATGCCCTCACGCAACGATCCTTGGCACGGCAAATCTCAAAGGCTGGGAGCTTCTGTTCAAAGGGAGCAAGACCGGCTCTTATCTTACGATTGAGAAGTGTGAGGATGGGACGGTTCCCGTGGTAATCTGGGAGGTGACGGCTGCGGATGAAGCCGCCCTCGACCGTTATGAAGGATTCCCGACCTTTTACTACAAGCGGGATATCCGTCTCCAGTACAAAGGCATCCGGACAGGCAGACGCAGGACGGTGACAGCCTTTGCCTACATCATGCACGAGGACAGGCCGATTGGGATTCCCAGCAATCTCTATATGCGGACTTGCCTGGAAGGGTACGACGCCTTCCGCTTTGACAAGAATATTCTGGTTGACGCCTACGATAAATGCAGGGAGGTATGCGTATATGAAGGATAATGTGATCCGAATGGCGGTTTGCCCGATTTGCGGCAGGACCTACCACGGCGCCCCGGCACTTTCCAGAGAGGATAACAAAACGCTCATCTGCCCGGACTGTGGCACCCGACAGGCGCTCCAGTCCATTGGCGTGGAGCCGTCCGAGCAGGAGCAGATCATTGAGACGATCCACCGCCATACGCAGGAGTAATGTACACAGATTCCTTCGCTGATCTTCGTGCAGATTATGCTCAGAATTAACTTGCTATTATGTGGTTTTAGAGCGAATATATACACACCGAAAGGGAAAACAAAGAAACACGGAGGATGAAGACCATGACAATCAACGAAGCAATGAAAAAGTACAGACTGCCGAACCCAACCACCCCGGAAGACCTGGAATGCCGGTGGAGCAAGATCTTAACCTTCGGGGACAAGATCGTGATGGCGGGATATTTTTACAACGGACAGAACCGCCCCTGCTATTTCGGCGCGGCATACGAGTTCCTTACCGATGACCACACCTGCGAAGGGATGATCGGCCTGAAAGCAGCCAGCGGGGTTGAGTTTGAGGATGACGGCCACGCCATTGCCTGGGCGATGCATCAGTAAACAACAGCACAAACCAATAGCCTGAGATTGAGCCGGCCGGCTCTTTCTCTCGTACAGAACCATTTTGGAAGTCGCAGCGATGCGGCTTATTTTTATGCCATTTGGGAGGTGGTGTCTATGCGAAAACTGAAGAAATACAAGCCTACCAAGTTCATGGCGAAGACCTCGCACTATGATAAGGACGCCGCCGACTATGCGGTCATGTTCATCGAGTCCCTCTGCCACACCAAGGGCACCTGGGCGGGAAAACCCTTTGAACTGATTGACTGGCAGGAACAGATCATCCGCGACCTGTTCGGCGTGTTAAAGCCCAATGGCTACCGTCAGTTTAATACAGCATATATCGAGATCCCCAAGAAACAGGGCAAATCGGAGCTTGCCGCCGCCGTGGCGCTCCTGCTTCTCTGTGGGGATGGCGAGGAACGGGCTGAGGTGTATGGCTGCGCCGCTGACCGCAACCAGGCAAAGATCGTGTTTGATGTGGCGGTGGATATGGTGCGGTTCTGTCCGGCGCTTTCCAAGCGGGTAAAGATCCTGGAATCCCAGAAGAAGATCACCTACCTTCCCACTAACAGCTCCTACCAGGTGCTTTCGGCGGATGTGGCGAACAAGCATGGCTTTAATACCCACGGCGTAATCTTCGATGAGCTGCATACCCAGCCTAACCGGAAACTCTTTGACGTCATGCTCCAGGGCTCCGGGGACGCCCGGATGCAGCCGCTTTACTTTCTGATCACCACGGCCGGCAACGATACCAACTCCATCTGCTATGAGGTACACCAGAAAGCCATTGACATCGCAGAGGGACGGAAGGTTGATCCTACCTTTTATTCGGTCATTTACGGTGCTGCCGAGAATGAGGACTGGACAGACCCCAAGGTCTGGAAGAAGGCAAATCCTTCCCTGGGCATCACGGTGGGGATCGACAAGGTCAGGGCAGCCTGTGAATCCGCCCGGCAGAATCCTGGCGAGGAGAACGCTTTCCGGCAGCTAAGGCTCAATCAGTGGGTGAAACAGTCTGTCCGTTGGATGCCGATGGACAAGTGGGACGCCTGCGCGTTCCCGGTTTCCGAGGACGATTTGGAAGGCCGCATCTGCTACGGCGGGCTGGACTTGTCCTCCACCACGGACATCACGGCCTTTGTGCTGGTGTTCCCGCCGCTGGATGAGGAGGACAAATACTACATCCTGCCCTACTTCTGGATACCGGAGGAAACGCTTGACCTCCGTGTCCGACGCGACCATGTCCCCTATGATCTATGGGAGCGCCAGGGGACGCTGATGACTACAGAAGGCAACGTGGTACATTACGGCTACATTGAGAAATTCATCGAGCAGTTGGGCGAACGGTTCAACATCCGGGAGATTGCCTTTGACCGCTGGGGCGCTGTGCAGATGGTGCAGAATCTGGAAGGCATGGGCTTTACGGTGGTTCCCTTCGGACAGGGCTTTAAGGATATGTCCCCGCCGACCAAGGAGCTGATGAAGCTGGTGCTGGAGGAACGCATCGCTCACGGCGGCCACCCAGTGCTGCGCTGGATGATGGACAACATCTATATCCGCACGGATCCGGCGGGCAATATCAAGGCGGACAAAGAGAAATCCACAGAGAAAATCGACGGCGCAATCGCCACTATCATGGGGCTTGACCGGGCGATCCGCTGCGGCAACGATACAGGCGCTTCGGTTTATGACAGCCGGGGGCTTTTGTTTATCTGAAAGGACGGTGATTCGATATGGGTATCTTTTCCGGGCTGTTCCGTTCCAGGGACAAGCCCCAGGACCGCACCGCCGGCAGCGGCTATGCGTTCTATTTCGGCGGCACCACCTCCGGCAAAGCGGTGACGGAACGCTCCGCCATGCAGATGACAGCGGTGTATTCCTGCGTCCGTATCTTGTCGGAGGCTGTCGCGGGACTGCCGCTGCACCTATACAAATACACCGACACCGGCGGCAAGGCAATGGCGCTTGACCATCCGCTCTACCACTTGCTCCACGATGAGCCGAACCCGGAAATGAGCTCCTTTGTGTTCCGGGAGACGCTTATGACGCATCTGCTCCTCTGGGGAAACGCCTACGCCCAGATCATCCGCAACGGCAAAGGTGAAGTGGTGGCGCTGTACCCGCTTATGCCCAACCGCATGGAGGTCAACCGAGACAAGAACGGCAAGCTCTACTATCTCTATTCCACCCAGTCCGACGATGCGCCGACCATGAAAGGCACAACGGTCTATCTCGACCCGTCCGAGGTGCTGCACATCCCCGGCTTGGGCTTTGACGGTCTGGTCGGTTACAGTCCCATTGCAATGGCGAAGAATGCTATCGGCATGGCTATCGCCTGCGAGGAGTACGGCGCAAAGTTCTTCGCCAACGGCGCTGCACCGGGCGGTGTGCTGGAACACCCCGGCACGATTAAAGATCCGCAGCGTGTGCGTGAAAGCTGGCAGTCCACCTTCGGCGGCAGCGGCAATGCCAATAAGATCGCCGTGCTGGAAGAAGGCATGAAGTACACGCCCATCGGCATCTCGCCGGAGCAGGCGCAGTTCCTCGAAACACGCAAATTCCAAATCAATGAAATTGCTCGAATTTTCCGAATCCCGCCCCACATGGTCGGCGACCTGGAAAAGTCGAGCTTTTCTAATATTGAGCAGCAGTCCCTTGAATTCGTGAAGTACACCCTTGACCCCTGGGTCATCCGCTGGGAGCAGTCCATTCAGCGGTCGCTCCTGTCCAAGGACGAAAAAGCCATGTATTTCGTGAAGTTCAATCTGGAAGGTCTGCTCCGCGGCGATTATCAGAGCCGCATGAACGGGTATGCCATCGGTCGCCAGAACGGCTGGATGTCCGCAAACGACATCCGCGAGCTGGAAAACCTCGACCGCATCCCGGCAGAGGACGGCGGCGACCTGTACCTCATCAACGGCAATATGCTCCCGCTGCAAAACGCCGGAGCTTTTGCAAACATCAACACAAAAGGGGTCCCCACAAAGTCAACTGACTTTGTGGGGCGAGGAGGAGCAAGGGAGCGGGCGCAGTTTTCGCATCAAGCGGAAACGGAGCTTAGCGGACTTTGCGACGACGATGGAAAGGAGGAAAAATCCGATGAAGAAGTTCTGGAATTGGAAGAACATGACGGCGACAAATCAGGAAACGCAGGAACAGATCCAAGAGAGAACCCTGTTCTTAAACGGCACGATTGCTGAGGAGAGCTGGTTTGACGATGATGTCACGCCTCAGCTTTTCAAGGATGAGCTGATGTCCGGCTCCGGGAATATCACCGTCTGGATCAACTCGCCCGGTGGTGACTGCGTGGCAGCCGCCCAAATCTACAATATGCTCATGGACTACCACGGCGACGTCACAGTCAAGATCGACGGCATTGCCGCCTCTGCCGCATCCGTCATTGCGATGGCGGGTACGAAGGTGCTCATGTCGCCCACGGCGCTCATGATGATCCACAACCCCTTGACGGTCGCTATCGGTGACAGCGAGGAGATGCAGAAGGCCATCGATATGCTCTCCGAAGTCAAAGAAAGCATCATCAATGCCTACGAGATCAAAACCGGCTTGTCCCGTGCCAAGCTCAGCCACCTCATGGATGCCGAGACCTGGATGAATGCCAACAAGGCTGTGGAGCTGGGCTTTGCCGACGATCTACTGTTCAAAGCGGACGGTGAAAGCACCGCTGCGGAGGACAGTTTCGTGTTCAGCCGCAGAGCCGTCACCAACTCGCTCATGTCCAAGGTCAAGAGCCACCATACCCCGTCCGAACCTGCGAAGACCGCAGGCACACACATCTCTGAGCTCGAAAAGAGACTCGCACTTCTGGGTGATGGGGGTGTTAACCGGAGTGTTCAGCTCACGCTCGAAAGCGTCCAGACGCTCCTGGCGCTCGATCTCACGACCGAGGTCGACGATCTCCTGTTCCATCTTCTCATAGGTGGCGGTGTCCTCGGCGGAGAGGACGCCCTTATCGCTTCGGTGGGAGTCGAGAAATGCCTTCGTCTGCTCCCAGGTCTTTGCGCGCTGTGCGCGCAGTTCGTTGATCTTACTCATTGTTTGTATCCTCCTTAAGGTTTGATAACCTACGATACACCGTCCCAGCTTGCCAAAGCCATCTCCGCCGATCTGACCGTGGAACTGGCGGAAGCCACGCTCTATGCCGACGACGGTGCTTCGGAGGTCGTAAAAGAATTCAAATCCGGTACGCTTTCCCTCGGCATTGACGACATTGGCAGCGAGGCGGCATCCGACCTCACCGGGGCAACCATCGATAAGAACAAGGTGCTGATTTCCGCATCCGAGGACGGCGGCGATCCTGTAGCGGTGGGCTTCCGGGCTAAGAAATCCAACGGCAAGTACAAGTATTACTGGCTGTACCGGGTAAAATTCGGTATCCCGGCGACCAACCTTGCCACCAAGGGCGACAGCATCACCTTCTCCACGCCGACCATTGAGGGAACCATTATGCGCCGCAACAAGGCGGATGCCCGAGGCAAGCATCCGTGGAAGGCTGAGGCTTTGGAGGGCGACACGCCCGCAGCAACCATCACTGGCTGGTATAAGGAGGTCTACGAACCGGCTTATACCACGACGCCACAGAATCAGGGTTAACGGAGGCAATGCACTATGGATAATGAAAGAACCGCAGTCATCGCCATCGGCGGTGAGGAATACACACTGCTTCTGACAACCAGAGCTACCAAAGAAATCGCCGGTCGCTATGGCGGTCTGGAAAATCTCGGCGATAAGCTGATGAAATCCGAGAACTTTGAAATGGCCATCTGTGAGATCGTGTGGCTCATTACGCTTCTGGCAAATCAGAGCATGCAATCAGGTTGTAAAATTTTATAATTGCGACTGCCGTCCTTGACTTATGGCTCTATTTAGGGTATAATATAGCCACGAGAAAGGAGCTGGTATCATGCAAATCATTCCCATGCGTGATTTGAAAAACACTGTTGAGGTCGAACGCCGCTGCGCCGAGGAAAATGGCCCGGTGTATGTTACGAAAAACGGATATGGTCGTCTGGTTGTTATGGACATTGAGTATTTCGAGCGAACCATGCGGAAGATGTATGAAGCCCAGGCGCTCATCGCCGGAATGGAGGATATGAAAGCCGGCCGAGTGGTGGACGGAGCCTCTGCCCTCAAGGAACTGAGGGACAAATATGGCATATGAATTCAGTTATAAGCTGACCACCAAAGCGGAGGCAGACTTGGACGGGATCGTATCCTATATTGCCGTTCAGCTTGAAAACCCACAGGCAGCTACCGGCTTTCTGAACAAGTTACAGAATGCTATCCATGAAGCCTGTTCGTTTCCTGAAAGCGGTTCTCTGGTCGTCAATGAATTTCTCCCGTACAAAGGCATCCGCAAAAAGCTGGTCGGCAACTATATCATGTACTATTTCCCGGATATGAATGCCGAGATTATCTATGTTTTGAGAGTCATATACGGACGCAGAAATCTGGACGAAATACTAAGGGAAATAAGTTTATCCTAAGACACAATCTGATGAGGAGGGACCTTTCGGGGTCGCTCCTTTTTCATACCATCAAGCACGCTCTCATCGAGAACTTCGGACGGTTTTGTCCTAACTTTTCGATGAAAGGGTGCTTTTTTCATGCCATCCACAAGGAGGTGACGGCACATGGCAGACGGTTTCGGATTGAAAATCGGCCTTGAGGGTGAAAAGGAATTCAAAAAAGCGCTGGCGGACATCAACTCCTCCTTCAAGGTCCTCGGGTCCGAGATGAAGCTGGTCGCGTCCCAGTTCGATAAGAACGACAAATCGGTCGACGCGCTCACCTCCCGGAACACGGTCCTGAACAAGGAGATCGAAGCACAGAAGCAGAAGATCGAGGTCCTACGTGCCGCGTTGCAGAATGCAGCAGAGTCCTTTGGCGAGAACGACCGCCGGACACAGGCGTGGCAGATCCAGCTGAACAATGCGGAAGCGGCGCTGAACGACATGGAGCGTGAGCTTGCCGATAACAATGCGGCCTTGGATGAAGCCAACGCCGGATACGGTCGGGCCGAGGATGCGCTGGACGGTATGGACCGGGAGATGGGCAACGTCACCGACAGCGCAGACGACATGGGTGACGA
>ENA-ORMN01003016-ORMN01003016.1-human-gut-metagenome-genome-assembly--contig:-NODE-3016-length-13785-cov-8.083321_pt1 | contig 13785 bp, 9 predicted proteins | sample MGYA00242102_ERZ508993 | MGnify/ENA primary metagenome ERZ508993 (study PRJEB26280, sample SAMEA2338770) | human gut metagenome | biome: human gut; feature: human-associated habitat; material: faeces... | reverse complement strand
CTTCTGCTGTTAATTCTGTATCTAGTTTAACACCTTTTTCTTCTTTCTTTTTATCTATTATTTTTTCAAAGAATGGTTTTGGTATTTCCATAACAACATCACTAAACATTTGAATAAATCTTCTGTAGCTGTCATATGCAAATCTTTCATTTTTTTCTGCCATTCCCTTTAAAACATTATCATTTAAACCTAAGTTTAATATTGTATCCATCATTCCAGGCATAGATGCTCTAGCTCCTGAACGTACAGATACTAATAAAGGATTTTCTACATCTCCTAATGTTTTTCCCGTAATTTCTTCTAATTTTTTTAGATTTTCAAAGATTTCTTCTTCAATTTCTTTAGAAATTTTTTCTCCATCTTCATAATATTTTGTACAAGCTTCTGTTGAAACTGTAAATCCTTGTGGTATTGGTAATCCTAAGTTTGTCATTTCTGCTAAATTTGCACCTTTTCCACCTAGTAGTTCTCTCATGCCTGCATTTCCTTCTTTAAATAAGTAAACATACTTGTGACTCATAAAAAACCTCCTATTAAATTTTTATATTTTATTGAAAAAATAAAATCATAAATAAAATTGATGTCTCAAATAATTTGAAACATCAATATTATATCCAAAAATGTAAAAAAAGTAAATATTTTTTTAAAATTTCATTAAATATAGTTTATCCCTCATAGGATGGTCAATTAAAATTGTTCCCTTGTATGGTTGAGTTATTAGCATTATAACAGTTTCCAAAAATTTGCATAACTTTATTATATTTTGGTATTATTCCTTCTTTTTTTTCTACTAAACTTGGTTTTACTTGGAAAACTCCAGGATAGCAATTTCCCTCTACTAATACAGGTCCATCCTCTGAAATTGCCACATCCCATCCAATATATCCCATTTCTGGTACCACCTTAGCTGCTTCTTTTACCATGCTCACAGCCTCTTTGAACATAGGTACTTTAAAGCCTACTATAGTTTCATTTGATATTGGATGTTTATAATACTTATTATCCATTTGGTCAATTGCTTCTGCATAAACAGTTCCCTCGTCATCTACATAAGTGTACATTCCACCACTTGAAAAATTATCTACTACACCACCATTTCCAACTTTTAGTATTGCTTGTAAAAAGTACGCTTGTCCATCCTTATAAAATGTAAACATCCTTAATGTGTTTACAGATTTGTTATAAAGTTTATTCATATCTGGATGTTGTTTTATACATTGCTCCACCAATAATTGTTTCTTAAATAATAAACTACTATATACTATTTTAGATTCTTCATCATTTATATATTTATATTTTTCAATTCCCTTGCCACCTTCGCCATCTATCGGTTTAACTATAATTACTTTATTTTGTTTAAAAAAGTCAAGAAAATCATTATAATTATTTTCATTTAAAACCATCCATTGTCTTTTTAGAAATTTGTTATAAATCTTATACATTTCTTCTTTATTATCAAATATATAAAATTTTGATTTATCATTGAATTTCTTAATTATTTCATTATTTTTTCCTCTTGTTAAATATGTTTCCCTTTGTTCTTTATTTAGGTTATAAAATTCAAATTCTTGATAGTCGTAATATCCTGCTTGATATTTTAGTCCACATTTTGTCATATCAAATAAGATAAACAAAAGATTTTTATTAGTCTTTTTTGAAACGGCCTTTGCTATTTTTATCATATTTGAATAGTCTAATTTTAATATTCTTTTAAACAAATATTTAATCTTCTCCATTATATTTTTCCTCTTCTAGTTTAATTTACATATATATTTTCTTTTTTTCTAATATATTGTATATCTTTGCTCCAAAAGGAAGCATAAATATATCTTCTTTTGTTAATATTTTTAATAATAATACCGATATTATATATACAGCAACGCCTATTAATATAGATATTAATGTAGAAATTGTTTGACCAGTAATTAGGTTTAATCCATAATTACTTAAAGACACTACAAGTCCCATAATTAGGCCAGCCAGGATTGGTTTAAGTACATTTCTTTTAAAATCCATATTTAATTTTATAGATTTTTTTAATGATGTATATGATATGCAAAATGCTATTATTTGGCATGTTATAGAGCTTATTGGAGCTCCATATATATTTATTGAAGGATTACTTATTAAAATAACGTTCAAAATAAGTTTAACCGCAGCTCCAACAGCCAAGGCAATTGCTGGTATGTAAACTTTGCTAAGCCCTTGCAGTCCACTATTTATAGTTTGGCTTAATGCTATAAATATCATAGAAATAGATGCAAGTCTTAAAACCCAAGCTCCATCAGAAGCAGATGGGTATATCAATTTTAATATTGGCTCTGCTAAAACTATAAAGCCAACTGCACATGGTATTATAATTAGAATTGATATAAATACAGAAAAAGATAATCTTTTATTTGTAGTATCAAAATCTTTTTGCGCCACTGAATGTGAAATTGCCGGTAATAACGCCGTAGAAAGCGCTATATTTATTGCAATCGGTAAATTTACTAATGTGTCTACTTTTGAAAGTATTCCCGCTTTCTGCATCGCCAATTGTTCTAATGCCCCTTTACTATTTATTATTCCCGAATAAGCTATTTGTATACAGTTACTAACAGTTGTTGTATCTATTACAGAAGTTATAACTGATATTATAGAGCCTATTGTAATAGGAATTGAAAAGGCTAATACTGCTTTTAACAATTGTTTACTTGTTTTGTTATATTCTGGAGAATTCTTTAATTCTTCTTCTGCATACTTAATTTTATGTCTTTTATAATATATAAAGATGTAAACAAAAGTTAATATAACAGATATCGTTGTTGATAGATTTCCTCCTGCAGCCATTATATATGCGTCTTTGCCTATAAGTGCATACACAAATGTAATGCTTAAAACACAGTTTAAAAACTGTTCCAATGTGTAGGAAACACTAGCTGGTTTCATATTGCTTTGTGCATTGAAATAACCTCTAAATACTGAAGATGCGGCAACAAATACTATTGCTGGTGCAAGTACTTTTAAAACATAACTAACATCCGGAACATTTAGTATTTTAGTTGCTATTAAATCTGCAAATAAAAATAATGTCACAGAAAAGAATAAACCTATTCCAGCAAACAATTTCATAGTTATTCTAAAAATTCTTTGCGCTCCTGCATTATCATTTATTGCCAGTCTTTCCGATACTAGTTTGCTTACTACAGATGGAATTCCAATAGAGCACAATGCTAATAATAAAGAGTATATTTGGTAACCAGATGAATAATAGCCTAACCCTGTGTCTCCAAATCCTTCAATATTAGTTATTACTAATTTATAAATAAGTCCCATAACTTTTACGGCTACTTCTGAAAACATAAGTATTAAAACATTTTTCATAAAAGATATTTTATGTTTTGCATTTGCTGTATTTTTCTCTTCCAATATAATTTCCTCACTTTTCTTTAGAATGTTATTAAAATTCGAATTTATCTTTCATCCAATTTTCTATTTCATTTATGTTTATTCTTATTTGCTCCATTGTATCTCTATCTCTTATTGTTACAGTATTGTCTTCCAATGTATCAAAGTCAACCGTTATACAATAAGGTGTTCCAACTTCGTCTTGTCTTCTATATCTTTTTCCTATACTTCCTGCTTCGTCATAGTCGCACATAAATTTCTTAGAAAGTTTTGTATATAAATCATTTGCTTTATCACTTAATTTTTTAGATAATGGTAATATTGCCATTTTATATGGAGCAATTGCTGGGTGCAAATGCAGAACAGTTCTTACATCTCCTTCTGCAATTTCTTCCTCTTCATATGCTTGGCATAATACTGCTAATACAGTTCTATCTAAACCATATGTAGACTCTATTATGTATGGAATAAATTTCTCGTTTGTTTCTGGATCCAGATATTCTTGTTTTATTCCAGAAAACTCTTGGTGTCTTGATAAATCATAATTTGTTCTATTATGAGTTCCATTTATTTCGCCCCAACCAATTGAAGGAAATAAATATTCAATATCACAAGCTGCTTTAGCATAAAAAACTAGTTTCTCGTGATCATGGAATCTTAGCTTTTCTTCTGGTAAGCCCAAATCCATGTAGTATTTTTTTCCATATTCTTTAAAATAGTTGTATATTTCTTCATCTGAACCTTCTTTACAGAATGTTTGGAATTCCATTTGTTCAAACTCAATTGTTCTAAATATAAAGTTTCCGGGTGTAATTTCATTTCTAAATGCTTTACCTATTTGAGCAATACTAAATGGTAGTTTAGCTCTTGTTGATCTTTGAACATTTAAGAAATTAACATATTCTCCCTGTGCATTCTCCGGTCTTAAATATATGGTACTTTTGCTGTCGTTTGTTACACCTCTATATGTTTGAAACATTAAATTAAATTGTCTTATATCTGTAAAATTGCATTTACCACATTTTGGGCATGGAATTTTATTTTCATTAATATATGCTAGCATTTCTTCCTGTGTCATTCCCTCTGCATGTGCATCTGGATTAAAGTCGCTTATTAAATTATCTGCTCTATGTCTTGTTTTACATTCTTTACAGTCTAATAGTGGATCTGAAAAGCCTGCAACATGTCCACTAGCCTCCCATACTCTTGGATGCATTAGTATGTCCGCATCTATTTCATAACTGCTTTTTCTTTCTTGAACAAATCTTTTTCTCCAAGTATCTTTAATTGAATTCTTTAATCTAGCTCCCAGAGGTCCATAATCCCATGTGTTTGCTAATCCACCATATATTTCTGACCCTTGAAAAATGAATCCTCTATTTTTACATAAACTAACTATCTTATCCATTGTTAAATCAGCCATCTTGCATACTTCCTCTCTTTATATAACTTAATAAATTCTACCAATTTATCAGTCAAAAGTCAACAATAATTTTACGTTCTTATTTCCATTTTATTACATTTTTTGTCTTATGTTACACTATTATTACAAATTAGTTTACAAAATATGACTTTTGTAATACTGTGGATAATGTGGATAAGTCTGTGAATAACTACAAATAGGCACTTTATTTTCATTATTTATTCACAGTCGATTTTTGTCGTTTGTTTATGAAAACCGTAGAATTAAGTTGAGTTTACATATTAATCACAAAATAAATTGCCAGTACAATTTCTGTTATTAATATTACAGGAAATCCCACTGAGAATCTTAGTTTTTTTGTTTTGTGTCTAAAAACATACATTCCCGTAATTCCACCTATTGAGCCTCCCAACATTGCCAATCCCAATAAGGTTGATTCTTTTATTCTCCATTCTCCTTTTTCTGCCCTTTTTTTATCTATAAACATTGCTAAAAAAGTAACTATATTAATGCTTATTAAATATATTACTATATTCTTAACTGTAAATATTTCTTCTATATTTAGCATCTTCTTCTCCTTATTTTATCCAAACAAACTCATTTGGTTACTTTGACTCATTCCCTTTAAGCATCCCATTTTAGTTAATAATTCCACAACAGAATTACCTATTTTAGAACGTATTTTCATATCATCTATAGACATAAACTTGCCATCTCTTTTAGCTGTTTCTATACCTTGAGCTGCTACAGTTCCCAATCCAGGTACACTATTTAATGGAGGCCTAATTCCCTCATCCTCTATTTGAAATTTTGTAGCATGTGATTTGTATAAGTCAATTGGTAAAAAGTTTATTCCTCTTTCATACATTTCAAGTACCAATTCTAGTATTGCATACATATTTTTATCTTTCGTAGTTGCCGCATTCCCCTGTAAATCTATTTCTTTCATTTTATTCTTTACTTTTTCTTTGCCATAACACATAACATCACTATCAAATTCGTCTGCTCTTATTGTAAAAAATGCTGTGTAATAAGCTTTTGGCTCATGCACTTTAAACCATGCTATCCTAAAGGCATTTGTTACATAAGCTGCTGCGTGTGCTTTAGGAAACATATATTTAATTTTCTCACATGATTTTATATACCATTCTGGTACTTTGTTTTCTTTCATCATTGCAACATATTCTGCCCATTTAGCTGGGTCTTTTAATGCCTTTCCTTTACGCACTGTTTCCATTATTTTAAATGCATGATTTGGAGGTACTCCTTTTTTTATTAGATATATCATTATATCATCACGACAACATATAGCTTCATTCAGTGTTACGGTTCCTTCTTCTATAAGGCTTTGTGCATTTCCAAGCCATACATCTGTACCATGAGACAATCCAGATATACGTATCAACTCGTCAAATGTTGTAGGCTTAGTATCTACAAGCATTCCTCTTACAAATTTAGTTCCAAATTCTGGTACACCATAACTACCTACTTCACTATGTATTTGCTCTGGTGTTACTCCTAATGCCTTTGTAGAACTGAATATGCTCATTGTTTCCTTATCGTCAAGCGGAACCTTAGTTGGATCAATTCCTGTTAAATCATACAACATTCTTATCATTGTTGGATCATCATGGCCTAATATATCCAGTTTTAAAAGGTTTTGATCTATTGAGTGATAGTCAAAATGTGTTGTTATTATATCCGAATTCGGATCATCAGCTGGATGTTGAACAGGTGTAAATTCATATATTTCTCTTCCTTTTGGAACAACTATGATTCCTCCTGGATGTTGTCCAGTTGTTCTTTTTATTCCTGTACATCCCTGTGCTATCCTTAATACTTCTGCATTATTAACAGGTATTCCTCTTTCTTCATAATATTTTTTTACATATCCATATGCAGTTTTATCTGCTACTGTACCTACTGTTCCCGCTTTAAATGTTGTTCCTTTGCCAAATATTACTTCTGTATATCTATGTGCCTTAGCTTGATATTCACCTGAAAAATTTAAGTCTATATCTGGTTCCTTATCCCCATTAAATCCCAAGAAGGTTTCAAATGGTATGTCTATTCCATCTTTTACCATTTTAACGCCACATTCCGGACAATCTTTATCTGGCAAATCATATCCACATGCATATCCATAATCTGTAAAATCAGAATGTTTACATTTTGGGCATCTATAATGTGGTGGTAAAGAATTTACCTCTGTTATTCCTGTTGCATATGCCGCAAATGATGAACCAACAGAACCTCTTGAACCTACTATATATCCATCTTCATTTGACTTCCAAACTAACTTTTGGGCAATAATATACATAACAGAAAAACCATTTTTTATGATAGAATCCAATTCCTTGCTTAATCTTTCTTCTACAATATCTGGTAATGGATTTCCATATAATTCATGTGCCTTTTTATAAGCTATATCTTTAATAGTTTGCTCACAACCTTCAATATGCGGTGGACATTTTTCTGGAGATATTGGGCTTATATTTTCACACATATCTGCAATTTTATTTGTATTTGTTACTACTACTTCGTATGCTTTTTCTTCGCCAAGATATTCAAATTCCTTAAGCATTTCCTCTGTTGTTCTTAAATATAAAGGAGCTTGTTCATCTGCATCATCATACCCTTGTCCTGCCATTAATATTCTTCTGTATATTTCATCTTGCGGATCCATAAAGTGAACATCACATGTTGCTACAACAGGTTTTTGTAGTTTTTCTCCTATCTCTACAATCTTTTTATTAATTTCTTGTAGAGCTTCTACGTTTGCCACAGTTCCATTTCTAACCATAAACATATTATTGCCATTTGGTTGAATTTCTAAATAATCATAATCATTTGCAATTTCTTCTACTTCTTCATCTGTCTTGCCTGCAACAATTGCCCTGTATATTTCTCCCTGTTCACAGGCACTTCCTAATATTAATCCTTCAGAATATTTCTTAAACAAAGACTTTAATATTCTTGGTTTTTTGTAGAAGTAATCTAAATGTGAATACGAAACTAATTTATATAAGTTCCTAAGTCCTACATAGTCTTTCGCAATAATTATAGCATGATATGTCTGTAATGATTTATAATCTGCTTTTCCCGATTCTTTTTTGTCAATGTCATCTAATGTTTTTACTCCTTGTTCTTTTAACATATCTAACATTATATTGAAAACTTTTACTGTAGTATCCACATCGTCTAAGGCTCTATGTGCTACATCAACTTTTATACCAAGATTTTCTGCAATAATACCTAGCTTATATTTCTTATACTGAGGAAATAATTCTTTTGCTAACTTCAAAGTGTCTATGTATGTATTATTTAATTTTAATCCTAATGCTGTTGCATTGTATTTTAGAAATCCAATATCAAAGTCTGCATTATGAGCTACTAAAACACTATCTCCTATAAATTCAATCACTTTAGGTAAAACTTTATCTATTGTATCTGCATCTTTTACCATATCATCTGTAATGTTAGTTACCTCAACGACTTTTTGGGGTATTGGCTTTTCTGGATTAACAAAACAAGAAAAGCTATCAAGCAATTCTCCATTTCTTATTTTCATTATTCCGACTTCTGTTATTTTTTCTGTTCTGAAAGAAATTCCAGTAGTTTCTAAGTCTAACACACAATACGTGGTATTATCTAAACTTTGATTTCTAGAAAAAGATATTGGAGATACTTTATCTGGTGCTAAATATGCTTCAACTCCATATAAAATTTTAATATCTGGATGGTCTTTTTCCAAATATTTATGTGCCTCTGGAAAGGCTTGTACAACGCCATGATCTGTTATCGCTATAGATTTCATTCCCCATTTTACAGCTCTTTTTATCAAATCCTTTGCCGAAGTCATTCCATCCATTTGGCTCATTTGTGTATGCATATGTAATTCTACTCTTTTTATAGGAGCATTGTCTTCCCTTTTTTCGCGCTTAATTCCATTACCTTCTATTATAGTGTTTGCAATAACACCAAGTTCTTTTGCAAATGGGTCAAATTGTGCTGTACCTTCTACTTTCACACCTCTGACTCCACTTAGTTTTCCCAATATTTCCTTTGCTTTCTCTTTTTCCAAAAAAGCCTTGCACGTAATCGTGCTTGTTCCATCATACAAATCAAACATTGCTAAAAGTTTGCCAGATTTAAGCTCTCTGGAATCTATATTTAGTATTTCACCATCTAACAATACACGTCCACTATCAACAGATAAATCTGCAACTTTTACTAAAGTTTCCTTTAGTTTTACACTTCTTCCATATATTAATGGGCTATTCTCTTCTTGTTTCTCTTCTATAACTTGTTTAGGAGATTCTTTTATTTCTTCTTTTTTCTCCTCTATTTTTTCTTTCTTGCTTTCCTTTTCTTGATTTTTAATTGTTAAGATATATTCTTCCTCTAATTTTTTGTTTTGTTCTTGTAGATGTAACATTATATCTTCAAGTGGCTTTTCTACAAATTTCACATTACATTTTTGATTATATAAATTCATCATAGTTTCTGCAATTATTTGATCAAATCGTCTAGTTTCTAATATGTCTTTTCCTTTTAGAGCTAAATTGATATTTACATTATTACCATCTACATTTACTATACTGCCCATTAGCAATGCTTTTGCTAATGGATACTTATATGCAATGTATTCAATTATATTTTTCCATTCTTCTATTATTGTAAAAGGTGGAAGTTTAATATATTCTATTTTTATTATGGTTTCTTTGAATCCAAACCTTTTTTCTATATATCTTTCAAATGCTATTAGATCCAAAATTTTTATTTGTTTTTCTGCTATTAATATCAGCTCTATCCTTCCAGTTTTTTTAAATACATTAACTGTTTTTATTTTTGCTTCGTTTAACTCAAAACTATTTGAATTATAGTCCTTAAATACTTCTTTAATCGTTTTTTCCATTATTTTCACCTTGTTCTAATAGTCTTTAAAAAATCAATTCGTCTAAAAAATTCTTAAAATGTCATTATATGTTACTACAATACTTAGGCCTATCAAAATGCAAAAGCCTATCATTTGTATTTTTAGTTCAACATTTTCTTTTAATGGTTTTTTTCTAATTCCTTCTATTAATAAAATTACTACCTTTCCACCGTCTAGCGGTGGGAATGGCAATAAATTAGTTACTCCTAAAGAAATAGATATTAAAGCCAATATGTTTACAAATTCGCTTATACCCTTTGTTTCAACAACTACTTCTCCTATTCCAACAGGACCCATTAGTTGATTTACTGCTACATTACCTGTAAATAGCATTTTTAAATTATCTATTATAGAAAATAAGAAATCACCTGTATTCCAAAATGCATAATAAATATTGTTAGTAAAGTTATTTTCTGCCATTTTTAAATTGATTCCTAAATAATAGTTAAATTTTTCTTCTGCCTCTATATTAAAATCCTTAATTTCATTATTTCTTTGCACAGTAAATTGTATTATGTTCGTTTCTGATTTGCTTATATTTTCTACTAACTTTTCTGCATCGTTTTCTACATCTATAGAATTTATTTTTAAAACTACATCTCCGCTTGTTAGTCCTCCTTTTTCCGCTGGACTATCTTTTTGTACCGCTAGTATTTCCGTTGAAGGGCTGTTTTCAATATATTTTAATGCAATACCTGTGTAATTGTATTTTTCTTCTGTTGGTACAATTTTATATTCAATTTTATTTTCGTTTCTTTCTACCTCAACTATTAGTTCATTTCCATTGCAATTTCTAATTTCTTCATCTAAATCATTTTTTGTTCTTATTTTATGATTATTTATTTTTAAAATCTTATCCCCACTTTTTATTCCATAAATTTCTGCACTATAACCTGGTATAGTTGTATCTACAATATTAGATATATTATTACCTGTAAAAGACATCAAACTAAAATATACAATTAGTGCAAAAATTATATTTACTGTTCCTCCTGCCATAACAATTGCTATACGTCTTGGTATAGAGGCATTACTAAAAGAACCTTCTTCTTCAGAACGTTCTTCTTCTCCCTCCATACTTACAAAACCACCAAGTGGTATAAGTCTTAAAGCATATTTTGTTTCTTTACCTTGCTTACTCCATATTATTGGTCCAAAGCCTATTGCAAACTCATTCACTTTTACCTTACATAGTTTTGCTATTATAAAATGTCCACCTTCATGAATAAAAACAAGAAAGCCAAGGATAAAGACTATTTTAATTGCATTTATTAAAAAACTAATCAAAGCGTACCTCCAAAATTAAATAAATGATAATAAAAAGTATGCAATAGGTGCTATAAATAATACACTATCTATTCTATCCAACATTCCTCCATGTCCTGGTATTAAGTTACTTGTATCTTTTATTTCTGTATATCTTTTTATACTTGATTCCGCCAAATCTCCTAATTGACCTATTATGCTAAGTATAACACTTATTACGGTTATAAAAATATAATTTATTTGTAAATTCCATATTTTATTACATACAATAGTATATACTATAGATAAAAGAACTGCTCCTATCACTCCACCAATACATCCTTCAATGGTTTTATTGGGACTTACCTCGGTAAATTTATGTTTTCCTATTCTTTTTCCAACTACATATGCAAATATATCTGTTCCCCAGGCTGCAATTATCGCATACCATACAAGTATTATTCCATGTTCTGCTCCTCTTAATAATGCTATAAATAGTATATTGCCTATTACATATATTATTCCAAAAAGTGTATATGCTATATCTTTAAAGTTTATTTTCATATTTGTTATTATTACATGTGCAAATAATATTAAATTTATTAATGGTATTGCTATTAATACTATCATTTTGTTTATTTGTTCTGGTACATTTTCTGGCAAAATATGTACTAATGCTATTGCAACACATGATAAATATCCTACCCATCTTACAGGTTTCGATTCTTTTGCAACCGCATTAAAATATTCTTGCATTCCTAGCATTGCAACTATCATTAGGAAAATATCTACAACATATTTATTTCCAAATGTCAATATTAATACTACTAATGGAAATCCCAATAATGCCGATGTTAATCTTTTTATATCCATACATTCTACCTCTTCTTCTGCTTTATTTTAGTTTGCTCCAAATTTTCTTGTACTTTTTTGGTATTCAATTATTGCCTCATCTAAATCTGCTTCTGAAAAATCTGGCCAATTTTTATCTACAAATAAAAATTCCGAATATACTACTTGCCAAGGTAGAAAATTACTTAAACGTATTTCTCCACTTGTTCTTATAACTAAATCTGGGTCTGGTTCCCCTGCTGTATATAGATTTTGTGATATCATATCCTCATTTATATCTTCTACTTTTAATTCTTTATATTCTACTTTTTGGGCTATTTTTTTAACTGCTCTTACTATTTCGTCTCTTCCTCCATAATTTAATGCTATATTAAATGTTATTCCTGTGTTGTTTTTGGTTCTTTCCATACAATTTATTATACTTTTTTGCATTCCTTGTGAAAGTGCTGTGATATCTCCAAGGACTTTTACTTTAATGTTTTCAGAATCTGCTCTTTTACTATAATCATCTAAATAGCTCTGAAGTAAAAGCATAAGTGCTTTTACTTCTTCTTCTGTCCTTTTCCAGTTTTCTGTTGAAAATGCATATACTGTTATGTATTTTAGTCCGATTTTGTTTGCATATCTTACTATGTTTTCAAGTGTTTTGGCTCCCGCTTTATGCCCAAAACTTGCAGGCTTTCCTTGCACTCTTGCCCATCTTCTATTTCCATCCATGATTATTGCTATATGTTTTGGCATGTTTTCTTCATTAAATTCCATTGTTTTCTCCTTGCTATACACTCATAATTTCAGTTTCTTTATTTGCTAGTATTTTGTCTATTTCTTCGATGTTCTTGTCTGTTATTTTTTGAATTTCTGTTTCTGCAACTTTTAATTCATCTTCTGTTATTTCACTATTTTTTTGTTTTGCTTTTGCTTCATCTATTCCGTCTCTTCTGATTGCTCTTACTGCTACTTTTGCTTCTTCTGCAATTTTCTTTATTTCTTTTACTAATTCTTTCCTTCTCTCTTCATTTAATTCTGGGAAAGCAAGTCTTATTACTTTTCCATCATTATTTGGATTAATTCCAATGTCTGATGCTAATATTGCTTTTTCTATGTCTTTTAATACACTCATATCCCATGGTTGAATTACTATCATTCTCGCTTCTGGAACTGATATTCCTGCCATTTGGTTGATTGGTGTTGGTGTTCCATAATATTCAACCTTTATTTTATTTAATATTGCAGGATTTGCTCTTCCTGCTCTTATTTCTGATAATTTTTCTTGGTAAGCTCCTATTGATTTTTCAATTCTTTCTTTTAAATTTGTATAATCCATGATTTTCTCTCCTTTATTTTTATTTTTTGTCAACATTTTTAAGATACTATTGTTCCTATTTTCTCTCCTTTAACAGCTCTTACTATATTTTCTGGGTCTGCTATTCCAAATACTAATAATGGAATATTGTTATCTCTACACATTGCAGTTGCTGTTGAGTCCATAACTTTTAGATCCTTATTTAATACATCTAAATATGATATTTCTTCAAATTTTATTGCGTCTTTTTGAATTTTTGGATCTGCAGAATATACTGCATCTATTGCTTTTCCTAATAAAATTATATCTGCTTTTATTTCTGTTGCTCTTAATACTGCTGCTGTGTCTGTTGTAAAATATGGATGCCCTGTTCCGCATGCAAATATTACTACTCTCCCTCTATTTAAATGTTTTTCAGCTTTTCTTTGTATAAATGGTTCTGCAATTTCTCTCATTTCTATTGCAGTTTGCACTCTTGAGTGTATTCCTCTTGCTTCTAGTGCATCTTGTAATGCTAATCCATTCATTGCTGTTGCTAGCATTCCCATGTAGTCTGCTGTTGTTCTTTCCATCTCTAGTCCTTGTCTTCCTCTCCAGAAGTTTCCTCCACCAACTACTATTGCTACTTCTACT
>ENA-ORMN01002992-ORMN01002992.1-human-gut-metagenome-genome-assembly--contig:-NODE-2992-length-13850-cov-5.748605_pt1 | contig 13850 bp, 6 predicted proteins | sample MGYA00242102_ERZ508993 | MGnify/ENA primary metagenome ERZ508993 (study PRJEB26280, sample SAMEA2338770) | human gut metagenome | biome: human gut; feature: human-associated habitat; material: faeces... | reverse complement strand
GCAGGGATATGCGCTGAAAAACCTGCAACTCGCCTACGGGGGCAGTGCGGCCAATACGGCTTACGGACTGTTCGGCGTGCTGGACGGCGCGACGGTGCGCAACCTGACGGTCGGCGCCGCCTTGGGCGATGCGAGCGCATTGAAAGTCACCGCTTCGGGCGGCACGGCCGAGGTGGGCGTGATCGCCGGCGTATGCCGCGATGCGAATGTCTCCGACTGCGTCAATTATGCGAAGATCGAATACGACGGCACCAGCGCCGCGCGTGTTTCGGCGGCGATGGTGGGCTTCATCTTCAGCGAAACGGAGGGCACGAAGCTCGAACGCCTGCAGAATTACGGCGCGGTGGAGGCCGATACCCACGGCAATTCGACCAACGGAGGCAATACGGCGATCCACATGGCGGGCATCTGCGGCTTTGCGACGGGCAACGCGACCAACAAGATCTGCAACGACATCGCCTACTGCGACAATTACGGCAATATCACCTCTAACTCGGCGCGCTCTTCGGGCATTGTCGCCGCGGCGAATACCTACACGCGGATCAACTCCTGCGTGAATCACGGCAACCAGCTCAATACGTGCGGTGCGACGGGCCGTCTGGGCAACATCACCTGCATCACGGGTACGGGATGCTCGATGACCGACTGCATCAACAACGGCAATCTCGTCTCGACGGGCGGCGCCCGCTGCGGCGGTCTGCTCAGTCTGGCCAACCATGCGACCAACTCGTTCAGCGGCTGCGCCAATTACGGCGAGATCGTCACCGACGACGCCAACCGTGGCGTATTCTTCGGCTACAGCGCCTATGCGACCAACTGGATCAACTGCATCGCGGGCGGCAAGGTCGGGGTTTACAACGGCGGAACCACGGTTTACGATTCGTACGGCGAGAACGAGCAGGTGCGTTATCTGGGCGTGCAGAAGGCCACCGATCCGATCAATGCGGACAACATTACCTACCTGATCGGTTCGAGTTCGGGCGGTTCGGGCGGCGACGACGATGTGGAGCCGACGCTGCGCATCCTCTTCATCGGCAACAGCTTTACCAAGGACGCCGTCGAGCACCTGCCGAAAATGGTCTCGGCCGCCGACATTCCGACGCTGAAGATGGTGCATCTCTATTACGGCGGACGCACGATTCCCGAATATGCCGACGGCTATGCGACCAAGTCCGACTATACCTGCTACAAGTACAATCCCGGCACTTCGCTCTGGCTCTCCTACACCGGATACAACATTCAGCAGATCGTTAAGTCGGATACGTGGGATATCGTCTGCCTGCAGGAACATACGGGCAACAGCTGCGGCTGGATATGGAGCGACACCGAGAAAAACGCCATTCAGGGGCTGATCGCCGACATCAGGGCCGACCAGCGGACTACGCCCAAGTTCGTCTATATCATGTCACAGGCCTATTTCAATATGGACAAGATCGGTACGGCGCAGCGTCCCTACAAGAATTTCACGACGCAGGACGAGATGTTCGACGTGATCGTGGCGCAGGCCCGCAAGGTGCTCGACCAGACCGACGTGGAGCAGATCATTCCCACCGGGACGGTGCTGCAGAACCTGCGCACCTCGCCGCTCAACAACGAGATGGACCTCACGCGCGACGGCTATCACATGGATTACGGCCTGAGCCGCTATGCCGCGGCCTGTGCCGTCTTCGAGTCGATCATCTCGCCTTCGTTCGACGGCAAGAAACTCGATGGCAACAGCTTCCGCTACAACGTGTCGAGTACGGCGGACGGCACTTATACGACGCCCGTGACCGACGACAATCAGCCGGTTGCGCTGCAGGCGGCGCGTTACGCCCTTGCCACGCCCTTTGCCGTGACCGACATGTCGCCCGGCACCCAGACGCCCGGCAACGGGATCGAGGACACCGATTTTGAAAACGATTCGAACAAAGAGTAAAGCAGAAATCCTATGAAACAGATATTTGCATGGTTATTCGCCGCGATTTTCTTCGCGGCAGGGTGCGCGCAGTCTCCCGATCTGGCGGAGCCGGGGCGGGGAGGCGGATATGAGAATGCCGACGGGCTGGTGATCGTGGCCGCCTGTCCGCCCGCGACCCGCACGGACATCGAGGAGGGCAAATCGACTTGGGAGGCGGGCGACCGCATCACGGTCGTTTACGACGGCGCGGCCTATGAATACACGGCTGCGGAAGCGGGACCGACGACCGCTTTCACGAGCGAAGCCGGCATCGCCGACTACGACGCTTCGAAGGCTTTGACGGCCTACTATCCCGCAACGACTGCCGAAGGGGTGGTCGCCGTGGAGGCCGAGCGGACGATTGCGCTCGACGCGGAGTCGCAGAGCAATCCGGCGCGGGCGCCGCTCGTGGGACTGCCCACTTCGGGGAATCTTGCCGAAGGCGCGCTGGAGGTGACTTTCCGCAATATCTTCTCGGTCATCGAACTGCGTATCGACGCAGGGGAGCTGGCGAGCGCGGCGCAGTCGCTGACCGTCGAGCCGGCCGACGAGGGGGCTTTCGAAGGGTTTCTGTCGTTCGAAGGGACGGTAGACCCCGAAACGCTGGCGCTGACGCCCGCTGAGAACGGTACGGGCAACAGCTTGATTTTCAACTTCGCCGAGGGCGTGGATCTGACCAAGCCCCAGACGATCAAATTCCCCGTCGGGCGTTTCAAGTCCGAAGCGGGGCTGCGGCTTACGCTCAACACGGCCGACGGGAAGAGCTATTCGAAGAATATCTACAAGACCGGCATCACCTCCTATGCCGAGCAGGGCGGCGTATTCCGCGCCAAGCATATGGCCAAGGCGCTTTACGCCTTCGCGCCGCAGGGCGGCATCAGCACGGCCGACGACCTGATCGAGTTCGCGGCGGCCGTGAATGCGGGCGAGACGCTCGCTCCGTGGCAGGACGACAAGGGCGTCGTGGTGCTGCTGGACGACATCGATCTGGCCGAGGTGACGGAGTGGACGCCGATCGGCGCAGCTACGTCCAAGCTGGCGAGCAATGCGCTTTCGATCACTTCGGGAAGACCTTTTACGGGTTATTTCGACGGACAGGGCCATACGATCCGCAACCTGAAGATGGTCTGCAAGGCCGCGCAGGCGACCTCGGCATGGGGATTCTTCGGGGCCGTGGCCAACGGGGCCGTGGTGGAGAACCTGATTTTCGATGCGAGCTGCTCGCTCGAAGACAAGGCGACGGCGGGCACCGACTGCGGTGTGGTGGCCGGACTGGTTTACGAAGCAACCGTGCGCAACGTAGTCAATAAAGCCCCGATCTCTTTCGATGGGGCGGCTCCCGACAATATCCGCATGACCATCGGCATGGTGGGACTCGCCTTCGCCGACAAAAACGGGGCGCGGCTCGAAAAACTGGTCAACCACGGCGCTCTGACGGCCACGTCGGGCGGCAACACCAAGAACGGTGCGACGGGCATTCACGTGGGCGGTATCGTCGGCTTCAGCTCGAACAAGAGCAACACGATGGCCGTGGTGACGATCGCCGAGTGCGCCAATTACGGAGACCTCGACACGCAGGTAGCCCGCGCTTCGGGTATCGTGGCCGCTGCGAACCGCTACACCGAGATCGAGAACTGCGTGAACGAAGGCGACAACGTCAATGCCTTTGCCACGGTAAATAGCGCCCGCATCGGCAACATTATCTGCATTACGGCAGTCGGGAGCAAGATCACCAATACCGTCAACCGCGGCAATGTGATCTGCAAGACGGGCGGCGCGGCGGGCGGCATCGTCTGTCTGGTCAATGACGACGGCAACGCATTCGTCGGCTGCGAGAATTACGGGCTGGTGATTACCGACCGCGCCAATTACAAGGGCACGCTCTTCGGGCAGTGCAATAAGGCGGCCAGATTCAGCGATTGCATCGTGCAGGGCGATCTGGGCGCTTACGAGGACGGCTCCTATGCGCTGGTCGGCGTGAACTACACGAATTACATGTCCTACATCGGCGACCACAATGCGACGGCCGTGCATGTGAACAGCCAGAACATCCTCTATTATCCCAACGGTTCGCAGGTGCCCGCCGAACCGGAATTCGGCGTGAACCTTTCGTCGGTCGAGCTGAATGCGCAGGGCAGCAATGCCGCCGTGGTACAGCTTTCGTCGGTCGATTACGACTGGACGGTGAGCGCCGACGGGGATTGGGCGCATATTACGGACCTCTCGGACGTACCCGTCGTTTCGGGCGTCAAGGACCCCGGCGTGCAGTATATCAAGATCGGGGCCGATGCCAATACGAAGACCTCGCCGCGGTCGGCGGTCGTCACGTTCGCTTCGACCGACGGCTCGAAAAGCGCGACGGTGAGGGTCGATCAGCAGGCGCGGGGCGAAGCGTTCCCCAGCAAGTGGGTGTTCCAAGCTTCGACGCTGCCGCTTTACGGCTCGTCGTGGACCGACGACAACGTCATTCCTGCGACATCGGGCGCGGCGGGCTTCATTTCGGTCGTGCGCGGCGATGCGAATGCTTCGGCCGCTTTCAAGCGGAGCGTCGTTACGAACCGTCCTGCGGTTTCGACGATGGTCGAAGGCGACTACTGGCTCTATACCTTCCCGGTGGAGAATCTCGCCGCCGGATCGGTCGTCGATTTCAACGCCACGATGGCGGGCGAAGCCAATTCGCCCAAATACTTCATCGTCGAATACCTCGACGGCGGAGTCTGGAAGAGCGTCGAGGCGGACCTGCTCACGGCTCCGGAAAACCCGGCTGTCCGCTATACCTACAAGTGTTCGGGCACTGCCACCGGGTCCTCGTATCAGCACGCGACCGTCATGCAGACGATGCGCTTCGAAAACGCCGTGACCGACGGCGAAGTGAAAATCCGCTGCCGCGCCGTGGGACCCTATACCTGCGCGGGCGGTACGCAGAACATCACGGCGACCAACGCCGCCAGCTCCATTCCTCCCTACGGATTTACGGGCAGCTACGTGCAGAACTTCGGCACGGCGACGCCCCGTGACACCAAGAAAGTGCTGTGTTTGGGCAACTCGTTCTCCTACTACAGCAACCCTGCGTGGATGCTCAAGGAGATCGCATGGCGCGAAGGGCATGCTCTCAACATCAAGGCTCACTTCAAAGGGTCGCAGACGCTGACCCAGCATCTGTCGCTGGGGTTCTCGACCGACGTCATCGAACAGGGCGGTTACGATTTCGCTTTCCTGCAGGACCAGAGCCAGAATCCCGCCAACTATGGCCGCGACGCCACGGCGTCGATCCTCACGGGCCTTACGACCTTGGCCGACAAGGTGCGCGCCGCGTCGCCTTCGTGCAAGGTGATTCTGGAGGAGACGTGGACCTTCTCGTCGGCGTCCTACGGCGGATTTACCGATTTCCCGACCTTCGAGACCTATAACGACGCCGGAGCCAAAGCCATGGCAAAGGCCGCCGGGACTTGGGTGTCGCCGATCGGCCCTGCCTTCAGGCAGGTGCGCGAGGGCGGTTCGGGCATCAACCTCTACTACTCGGACAGCAAGCATCAGTCGGAGTACGGCGCATACCTGAAGGCCTGCGTCAATTATCTGGTGCTTTTCGGCGAGCGGTTCGGCGCAGATCCGGCCGACTGCGGATTGAATCCCGACAAGGCGGCCTACCTGCGTTCGGTGGCCGAGCAGATCGTGCTGGGTAATGAAGAAGACTATTTCATCGAACGATAAACCAAATTGCATAAACTTTTATGAAGAGACTTGTCAGCTGTATTCTGGCCATCCCCGCATTGTTGTGGGGATGCGCCGGACCTAAAACCGCCGCTCCGGAATACCCGACGCATGCGGCGAAAATCGTGGCCGAGATTCACGATCCCGCGTCGAAATACATCGTGGTGGCTTCGCACCGCGGAGACTGGCGCAACTATCCGGAGAATTCGATTCCCGCCATCGAGTCGGTGATCCGCATGGGCGTCGATATCATGGAGCTGGACCTCAAACTGACGAAGGACAGCGTGTTGGTGCTCTGCCACGACCATACCATCGACCGGACCACTACCGGGCGGGGACGTGTGTGCGACATCACCTATGATTCGATTCAGCGCTGCTTCCTGCGTACGGCGCACGGCGTGCGTATGCCCCAGAAGATGCCGACCCTGCGCGAAGCGCTGGAGGTCTGCAAGGACCGTATCGTGGTGAATATCGACCAAGGATATGAGTTTTACGACATGGCGCTGAAGATCAGCGAGGAGCTTGGCGTGACGGAGCAGATGCTCATCAAGGGCAAGCGTCCGGCGGAGGCCGTCGCCGCCAAATTCGGCGAATACGAGCACAACATGATGTATATGCCGATCATCGACATTCTCAAACCGCAGGGACAGGAGCTTTTCGGCGAATACATGTCGAAGGGTATCGTGCCGCTGGCCTACGAGGTTTGCTGGAACGAGTACACGCCTGAAGTGAAGGATTGCATGGAAAAGGTGGTGGAGAGCGGATCGAAACTTTGGGTCAATTCGTTGTGGGAGTCGCTCTGCGGCGGCCTGTGCGACGATGTGGCGTGGGAGAGCGGCGATCCCGGCTCGGTTTACGGCAAGCTGCTCGACATGGGCGCGACGATGATTCAGACCGACCGTCCGGAACTGCTGATCTCCTACCTGCGTTCGCAGGGGCGGCACGACTGACCGCCGCATCGGCGGAGGGGTCTCGGAAGAGGGATCGCCCCGTTATGAAAAGAGCCGTCACTCACTGCGAGTGACGGCTCTTTTATTCGCTGCTCCGGCCGCGTCAGTCGAAAAGCTCGTTCAGGACGGCCGCCAGCCGGTAACCGGCATTGCGGATCTGGTGTTCGACCAGCGGCAGGGCCTTGTTCAGGAAGTCCTGTCCCAGCCGCTCGTCGGGCTTGGCCCACTCGAACTGCACTTCGCAGGTCACGGCGCTGTCGTGCAGCCAGTCGCGCGGCGTACCGGCCTGCACGGCGGCCTTCTCCCGTTTCGATGCGCGGTCCAGCTCGTCGGCCCACTCGGTGACGGACCAGATACGGGTCGTGGTGATGATCTCGTTGTCCCAGACATGGTGGACGTAATACTTGTGGGGCTTGTGGTACTTGTCTTCGAACAGCACGTCGTATTTCGTGTTGTGGGTCGTGTATTTGATATGCGCCGGGCAGTGCATGTCGCCGACCAGATGGATGACGTATTTCAGATTGACCGCTACGGCCGAGTCGGTCAGGCTGCGGTAATCCCTGAGGTTGCGGATCGCCAGCTCAAGCCCGTAAACGGCGTTGCCCTTTCCCGGCTTGAGCAGTTCGTCGCCGTAGCGCAGGTCCGCGTCCACGGGCGCCGTGTGCCAGTCGTTGGTGAAGGCGTATTCGGGCGTCTGGCGGTATTCGTCCATCCATTTGGCGTAGTAGACGACGGAGTGCCCGCCGAGATACTTCTCGATCCGTTTCTTGGCCCGTTTGGTGAGGTTGCGTTCGGCGATCTTGGCGATCGTTTCGTGGCCTTCGCGGCCCCACGCCCGCGCAGGTTCGGAAGCGGAGAGGGAGAGAGCCGCCGCAAAGAGCAGCAAAAGCAGTTTTTTCATGGTCTTGATGGTTTTGGTGAGTCTGTTTTTTCGAAGAAGAGGTATTCCGGTCACCGGAATACCTCTTCTTTGTGTCGCGGAGCAAAGGGGCGTCAGAAGCTCAGTCCGTCTTCGTAACCCGGATTCTGGCTCAGTGCGCCGCCCGTGGCCACGCGCTGGTCGGTCGGAATCGGCCACAGATAGTCGCGGCCCTCCTCCCATTTGTAGGTGCGGCCCCGGAAGCAGACGATATAGCCGCTCGTGCCGTCGGTCAGCTGGGCGTCCTTGCCTTCGCCGATTTCGAGCATCGCGTCGCAGGTCGTGGCGGGCTTGGTGCCGCTCCAGAGGCAGAGGTCCATCTTGCCGTCGCCGTTCATGTCGTATTCGCCCAGCGAGGGGAAGTAGCAGCCGAGGAAGCCGTCGAGTCCGTTCGACGAGGGAACCAGCTGGGCGCCCTCCTTCCAGCGGAGCATATCCCACTGGCGCAGGCCTTCGCAGGGAAGTTCGACGGTGCGTTCGCGGCGGATTTCGAGGATCACGCCTTTGTTCGCTCCGGAATTGACGTTGGGGTAGTAGCTGGCCATCAGGGGATCGGGATTGTTGTTGGCGGCCGCCATGTCGAGGGCCGGCATGCCCACGCGGTCGCGGACGATGTCCACGGTCAGGGCGATGTCTTCCGGGGTCAGCGTGCCCAGCTCGGCCTTGGCCTCGGCGTAGGTGAGCAGGATTTCCGGATAGCGGAATACCGGCCAGTCGGTGGTCGAGGTGGTGGCGCCGTTATGCGTGTCGTCGCTCACGAACTTGATGAAGCGGTAACCCGTCATGTCGTAGCTCTTGCAGTCCTCGATCACCTCGTCGATGCCGTTCAGATCGACATATCCCGGAGCCATGAGCGTCTGCGCCATGCGCGGGTCGCGGTTCTGGAACTGCTGGTTGTAGGTCATGGTCTCGTATCCGGGCTGGTCCTGAATCTTCGAGCCGTCGGCCATCAGGTAGTGGTTCACCAGCCGCTGGGTGGCGCTGTGGCGCATGTTGCGGAACGTGAACTGGATGCCGTGGCGCACGAGGATGTCGGCGTTGAAGCGCATCGAGAGGATCGTCTCCTTGGCGTCGCCGTCTTCGAGGATGAAATATTCGCGGTAGGGGGCGTCGAGTTTGAGCGTATTGCCTTTGTAGAGCGAATATTTGTTCTGCTCCATGATGGCCCATGCGGCGTCGGCGGCCAGTTGGAGGAAATAGTCGGCCGAGATGGTCACCCCGTCGATCGTCTCGTCGGCGATGCCGTGGTATTTGCGGAAGGTGCCTTCGTAGAGCGCGGCGCGGGCCTTCATGGCGCGGGCGGCGTTTTTGCTTAGGCGGTAGAGCGCGTCGCTCGGCCAGTTGTCGGGCAGGTCCGTGATGGCGCGGTCGAGGTCCTCCATGACCTTCTTCATCACGAATCCGCGGCTGTCGCGCGGCCGTTTGAGCGAAGCCCAGTCGTTCGACGGAATTACGAAGTCGTAATAGGGGATGTCGCCGTATTTGCGCACCTTTTCGAAGTAGAACAGCGCGCGGAAGAAATAGGCCACGCCGTCGTAGCGCTGGCGGACAGTCTCGTCAGAGCAGTTGCCCGAACGTTCGAGGTAGTAGTTGATGTAACGCAGGTAGGCCCATGCGCTTGTGCCCCAGTTTTCGGTGGCCGGGGAGCGCGTGCCCTGCTGTACGGAGCTGAGGTTCTTGGCGATCTGGATGTCGGAGACCTGAATGGCATCGGTGTCGGGACCTGCGAAGAGACTGTAGAAGCGGTTGGTCCAAAGCTCCAGCTCCGCTTCGCTCGAAAAGAACGTATTGGGCGAAAGGTTCGTTTCCGGCTCCTTGGTCAGGAAGTCGTCGCAGCCCGACAGCGCCAGACTCATCGAAACGAATATCAATATTTTGCTGATAGTTTTCATGGTTGATCGAAATAATGCTTTCCGGTTAGTTTAGAAGGTGATGTCCACGCCTACGGAGAAGGTCCGCGAATAGGGATACAGACAGTCGTTGGTGGCGCTGGTCGTGGCTACTTCGGGATCGACCGTCTTGCTGTAGCGCTTCAGGGGCGACCAGTAGGCGAGGTTCTCGCCCGATACGTATACGCGGACCTTTTCGAGGATGCGCTTGTTGATCGGGATGGTGTAACCCAGCGTGATGTTCTTCAGACGGATGTACGAGGCGTCCTGCAGGTAGCGGTCGGTTTTGACGTTCATCGAACCTGCGCTCGAAGTCTGGTAGCTGCGCCGGCGGGGGAAGTAGGTGTTGCGGTTGTCCTCGCTCCACGCCAGCCGTTCGAAGTCCTTGGCGATGAACGTGGTGGTCGGGAAGCTGTAGGGACCCCAGAAATAGTAGCAGTTGGCGCTGGGCATCCAGTCGATCTTGCCGACGCCTTGGAAGAAGACCGCGAAGTCGAAGCCGTTCCAGTTCAGGTCGCCGCGGATCGAGTAGGTGTAACGCGGCAGACTGTTGCCGATGACGCGCATGTCGCCCGGATTCTTGACCGTACCGTCGCCGTTGTTGATGATGTTGTTGCCGTCGAGGTCGCGGAAACGGACGTCGCCCGCCATGAGGTGCGCCGCCGAAGCGTCGGAGCTGGTGTAGACGCGGTTGTTGACCGCCTTGTCGTTGATCTGCGCCTGATAGCGTGCCGCCTCCTCGTCGGTCTTGAACAGGCCGTCGGTGCGGTAGCCCCAGAGTTCGCCGAGCGTCTCGCCCACGTAATGGTCGGTGAGCAGCATGTCGTCGTTCTTATACTTGGTGATCTTGGACTTGTAGTCGCCCAGCGATGCCGAAATGCCGTAGGAGAAGGGTTTGCCGGCCACCATGTGGCGGTCGCGCCAGCTGACGGTGATTTCGTAGCCCTTGGTGCGCAGGTCGGCGCAGTTCTCCTTGGGCGAGGGCGCTCCGAAGACGTCGGGCAGCGTGAGCGACGTGGTGAGCATGTCCTTGGTGTCGCGGATGTAGAGGTCGGCCGTGACGTTGAGGCGGTTTTTGAGGAAGCCCAGATCGAAACCGAGGTTGTAGGTTACGACCGTCTCCCACGTAAGTCCGTCGCTGATGGGGTTCGACGCCGAGGCGTAATTGGCCTTTTCCGTGCCGTTGAAGGTGTAGCCCAGCTGGCCGGTCGAGATCGTTTCGATGTAGTAGTAGTTCGACACCTGCTGGTTGCCGAGCGAGCCGTACGAGAAGCGCACCTTGGCGTTGTCCCACCAGTTGCGCATCGGCTCCCAGAATTTCTCCTCCGAGATGCGCCATCCGGCCGATGCCGAGGGGAAGAAGCCCCAGCGGTCGTTGGCGGCGAAGCGCGACGAACCGTCGTAGCGTGCCGACACTTCGAAAAGGTACTTGCCGGCGTAGTCGTAGTTCGCACGGGCGAAATAACCCAGCGTCCGGTAGGCCGTATTCGACTCGACGCAGCGTTCGATCTCGCCCTGCGCCATGTTGATGAAGCTCAGCTTCTCGCTCAGCGACCCTTTCTGGCGGACGCTCAGTTTCGACGAGCGGAAGTCCTCGAAGTTGCCGCCGGCTACGGCCGAGAAGTTGTGCTTGCCCCACGAGTGGCCGTAATCGAGGTAGGCGTTGACCACATGGCCGTTATAGTAGTAGCGGTCCTCCTGATAGAAGTCGTAGATCGAACCGTTGGTGAAATCGACCACGGCGGTCTGCGTCGCGTTCCATGTGTTGGCCGTCGGATAGGAGCGGTAGGCTCCGAGGTTGTCGCGGCGGCGGTAGGTGTAGTCGGCGTTGAGTTTCAGATCCTTGTTGCGTGTGAGGTCGAACGTCACCCGGTTGGTGATGATGTAGTAGTTGTTCTTGCGCGAGTTCTTGTTGCGTCCGTCGGCGAATACGCCGCCGCGTCCGCTGGCGATCGGCGAGTTGGCGAACTGGATGCCGTTGGAATAAACGAACGTGGTGCCGTCGGGGTTGACAGGAACGAACGTCGGGCTGATGTTGTTGGCCACGTTGAAGAGGATGCCGTTGGAGTTGAGCTCTTCGGAACCGTCCTGCTCCCAGTAACCGCCGTATTTGTAGTCGGTCACCTCCATGCTGATGTTGTTCGAGTAGTGCATCCACGGCGTTACTTCGGCGGCGATCTTCGTGCGGAACGAGTAGCCGTTGTAGATATCCTCGGCGCCATGGTTGAACAGGCCTTCACGGTAGAGGTAGCGGCCGCTGACGTAGTAGTTGATCTTGTCGTTGCCGCCCGTGAGCGAAATGTTGTGCTCGGTTTCGGGACGGCTGCGCTTGAACATGTAGTCGTACCAGTCGAAGTTGCCCAGATAGCGGTATTTGCCGTTGCTGTCGGTGATGACCCACGGGCGGTCGGGATGCTCGGTCTTGTCGTTGCGGCGGTCGTAGAGCATCTGCATCTCCTCGTCCGTGTAGTTCCAGCCCACATAGCCTTTCGACGGGTAGCAGAATTCGTTGGTGAGTTTCACGTAGTCGTATCCCGACGTGATGAAGTCGGTCGAGGTGGTGTTCCACGACACGCCGTAGCGGCCGTTGTAGTTGACTTTCAGCGTGCCGGCCTTACCGCTCTTGGTGGTGATGAGCACCACGCCGGCCGAAGCCTTGGCGCCGTAGATCGAGCAGGCCGAAGCGTCCTTGAGCACCGATACCGATTCGATGTCGTTGGGGTTGACCTGCGCCAGCGACGCTTCGATGCCGTCGACGAGCACCAGCGGGCTGCCGCTGTTGAGCGATACCGCGCCGCGGATCTTGACGTCGTAGTTCTTGCCTTCGATCGAGCCGCTGCCGAGCGTCAGCAGCAGCGACGGATCGGCGCCCTGCAGGGCGGCGGCCGTATTGGTCACGGGACGGTTGTTGAGGTCCTTGCCGCTGATGGTGCCCACGGCGCCCGTGACGTTCACGCGCTTCTGCTGGCCGTAGCCGACCACGACCACCTCGTCGATGGCTGCCGAGCTCTCCACGAGGGTAATGTCGATGGCGGCGTAGGAGTTGACGTCGACCGTCCGGGGCTGGTAGCCGATGAACGAGATGACGAGCTTCGCCGGAAGCTTGACGTTCTCCAGCGAGAAGTCGCCGTTGCTCATGGTGGTGGTGCCGTTGTTGGTGCCGTCCACGATGATCGTGGCGCCCGGAACGGGCAGCCCCAGATTGTCTTTCACCACGCCTTTGAGCTGGTTCTTATCCGCGGCGAGACTCTTCGGGGCGGCCTTGGTTACGGAGATGCTTTTGCCCGTAATCGTGTAGGAGATGTCCTGATCGGCGAAGATCTGGGCCAGAACCTCGTCGATCGACGCGTTCTGCGCCGAGATGCTGACGCGGCGCTGCATGTCGACGCCGGCCGATTTGATGGCCACGGAGTAGTTCTCCCGCTGATTGAGGGCTTCGATGGCCTCCTTGACCGTTACATTCGTGAGTTTGAGGTCGATCGCCTGTGCCAGAGCCGGGCTGGGAAGCGCCAGCAGGCAGAGTGCGAACAAACCCACGATCGCACGCGCATGGAAAAGTGCGGTTCGATTGTAAAGTTTTTTCATAGGTTGAAGTTTTAATGTTGTAGTTTTTGTTGCTGTTTCGCGGTTATTTCTTTCGGGATATGTAGATCACGTCATTGCGTTCGCGGATGGACATAGATTTGTCGGTGTTGAGCGTGCCGAGGATCTTGAGCAGCGACTCGTTGTTGGTGAAGAAGGCGTAGAAGCGCACGCCGGCCAGTTCGGGATCGGTGATGATGATTTTCTGGTCGAAGCAGCGGGCCAGCTGTGCGGTGATGCCGTCGAGCGACTCGTTGAAGAAGTAGAAGCCGCCGCCCGTGGCGCGCGATTTATAGTTTTCGCTCTGGAAAGAGGTCATTTCCAGCGCTCCCGTCAGGCGGTCGTACTGCGCGACGTCGTTGCGGACCATGACGACCTCGTCGTCGCATTTGTCGCTGTTCACGTCGAAACGCACGCTGCCCTCGACCAGCGCCACTTCGACCAGCTGGTCGCTGTTGTAGGCCCGCATGTTGAATTTGGTGCCGAGGACTTCGACCTCGACGTCGCCGGCCGAAATGACGAAGGGATGCCGCTTGTCGTGCATGACTTCGGCGTAGACCTCGCCGTCCACGAAGATTTTGCGCTGGCGGCCGTTGAAGTGGGTCGGATAGGTTACGCGGGTGCCCGAATTGAGCCACAGGAGCGTTCCGTCGGCAAGGCGCAGCTCGCTGCGCTGGCCCGCCGGCACGAGCACCTCCTCCCATTCGGGAGTGTGCGCGGTCTTGGTGTAGAGGAGCGAGACCGCGATCAGCAGCGGGACGATCAGCACGGCGGCGATGATGCATACGACGGGGAAGAATCTTTTTTTATCTATCTGCGGATGCAAGGCGCATCACTCCAATCTCTGTGTTTGTCCGGCT
>ENA-ORMN01002990-ORMN01002990.1-human-gut-metagenome-genome-assembly--contig:-NODE-2990-length-13853-cov-11.213582_pt1 | contig 13853 bp, 10 predicted proteins | sample MGYA00242102_ERZ508993 | MGnify/ENA primary metagenome ERZ508993 (study PRJEB26280, sample SAMEA2338770) | human gut metagenome | biome: human gut; feature: human-associated habitat; material: faeces... | reverse complement strand
CTCGTCCACAGCCCCGCGCCCCGTCCGGCAGTCCCCTGTCCCTCAGCACCGTCCATATACCTACCGTCTCAGCCATATCCTGCTCCGAGAGCAGCTTCATGCAGCTTGGGCAGCCGGCTATTATCACGGGATCCTCCAGTGCGGCAAGCTCCGCCGCTATCTTATCACTGACCTCGCCGTACATCTCGCCCCTTCCCGCCCAGTGTGCTATCGCCCCGCAGCAGCCGAGCATAAGCGCCACGCCCCCCTTCAGCCGGGTGCAGAGATCCTCGTATGCGGCGATTACCGCCTCCGGCGCTATCGCCGCCGCCTGGCAGCCGGGAAAGAACACGTATCTGCAATGGCTGTGTCCGGGCTGCTTTCTGCAAAGATATGCCTCTCCGTTGGAAAAAAGCATATCCAGCAGCGCAAATTCATGGGCCGCCAGCGGCATCTTGTCCGTATCCACCATGTTTTCCCGCGCCGTCCTGCATACATGGGCCATATCGAACCCGTGGGGACAGGTGACAGTGCATTGCCCGCACAGCGCGCAGGCGTTCATCGCCCTGTTGAGCGGGTGGTCCCCCATTATTATCTGCGTATTGTTGTATATCTCCCGGCTCAGCAGGCCGGGGTGCTTGTTGAAGCGGCGAAGATAGGCGCAGCCGCGCAGGCACTCGTCGCAGTGGCACTGCATACACCTGCCAGCCTCCTCAGCCGCCTGCTCCCTCGTATCGCCGCTTTCGCAGCCCTTTATCCTGATCAGCCCCCTTGCCAGGTCGGGGTTGGTATACAGCCGTGATGTGACCGGCCCCTCCTCCCCTCTCGCGCTGCGCGGGTCTATGCCCTGGGCGAGCCTGTCCGCCGTAAGCGCCGCCTTCCTTGCCCCGAGCGCCGCCTCCAGCACAGTCTCTCCGCCGCCGGTCAAAAGCCCCTCACTTTCCATGAGCATTATGCCTTCGTCCCGTACGGCGCCGGGAAATATGTCAAGGGCGGCCTTTTCGGACGCGCAAAGCACATCAAAGCCGCCTCTTTTTTCCTCAAAAAGCTCTCTTGTCATCTCGGCGTTAAATTCAAAGGCGATATCCTTGCCCCTGAGCCTTTTAAGCTCCGTATAAAAGTCGTTCTCCCGCAAAAACCCGGCGGCGACCCTAAGGTATTCCTCCTCGTCCGCCTCGCCGCATATCGCCGTTACCGGATACCCTTTTTTTTCCAGCTCCCCCGCAAGCAGCAGCGCAAACAGGCCGGAGCCGAACACAGCCGCCTTTTTCTTTTTCCTGACGCGGAATATGCTGCGCTTTTCCCCGGCGCCTCCGGATAAGGCTACGGCGCGCTCTATGTCCCCTATGGCTATGCCATCGCCGAGCTCGCAGAGCCTGCACTTTTCCTCGCAGGGCGCACCGCAGCCCGCCGACAGTATCAGCGGGAAGGGCGCTATGCTCTCATAAATTTTAAACGCCTTTTTAAAGTCGTTCTCCGCCGCCGCCTTAAGCATGGCCTTTACGTCCAGCTTAAGCGGGCAGGCGGCGTTGCAGAAGGGAGGCTGATCGTATACGCACACTCCGGCGATGCTCTCCATCTCCTCCTTGGATATGCGCTTGACCTTGTATACATGGGTAGAGACTCTTTCGTCTATACGCGTCATATACCGTCCCTGCCTCCCTCCTTAAAAAGCTGCCGTGCTATCCTTCAAGCTCCCTGAGCGCCTCCAGCACCCTCTCGGGTCTTGCCGGCACCTTCGTGATGCGCGCGCCGGTGGCGTTGTATATGGCGTTGAGTATAGCGGGATGGGGCGCCGTTAGCGGGGCTTCGCCGCAGCCCGCTGCGCCGTAGGGGCCGTATGGCCTGTATGTCTCGTTGAAGTGAAGCTCAATATCGTCCGGCGCGTCGTTGGGGTAGGGTATGCCGCAGCGGAGCAGCGTCGTCTCCCTCTCGAGGTCGTCGAAGTCCTCGCTGAGCGCAAGGCCGACGCCCTGTATTAGGCCGCCGTAGAAGTTGCCCTCCACCAACAGCCGGTTCATTATGGTTCCGACGTCGCCCACGCAGGTGAACTTCTCCACCTTTACCTTGCCCGTCTCGGTATCCACCACCACCTCCGGCAGGAATATGCTGTACATATACGTTGCAAAGGGCTCGCCCTGGGCGGTGTCCTGATCCACGGGGTGATCGGCGCAGTATGTGGTGGTCCAGTTGCCGTCCACCTTGGTCTCTATACCCTCCGCCTTCATCTCGTCGTATGTGCGGTAGCTTCCGTCCTCCTTGCGCATTGCGGCGAGAAGGTTCTCCGCGGCGAGACGGCAGGCGTTGCCCGTCATCACCTGGGAGCGGGAGCCGCCGGCGGGGCCGGAATTGGGGCATATCTTTGTGTCGTTCATTACGAGGCGTATCTGCTCCGGCCTTATGCCGGCCTGTCTCAGCGTCTCGTGGGCGGATACCAGCGCGCCCATATCCGCGCCCTGTCCGTGATCCTCCCAGCAGGTGTATATGCTTACCGTGCCGTCGGGGTTGAGCTCGGCCTGCGCGGAGGAGGCGTCAACGCCGTCCAGACCGCAGCCGTATACGCCGAGCGAAACGCCTATGCCGTACTTATACCGCCCGTCAGACCCGGCGTTCTTCTCCGCTACCCTCTTTTTGCCCGCCTCATACAGCGGGCGCGCCTTTTCAAAGAGCGCCTCCTCGCAGTATACATCTGGCGGGAAGCCTGTGGGTATTGTGGTGCCCTCGGACTCCTTATAGCAGTTCATAGCCCTCATCTCAAAGGGGTCTATGCCCATCTTTGCGGCGAGGCAGTCTATGGCTATTTCCGAGCCCATGAAGGACTGCGGCGAGCCGTAGGCGCGGAAGGCGGAGCCCCATGCGTGGTTTGTGAATACCGTGCGACTCCTGTTGCGTATGGAGCCTATGCCGTAGCCCGCGCCGGTGAATTGGCTCAAGCGCATGGTGAGCAGGTCTCCAAACTCGGAATACGGGCCGTGGTCTATGAAATTATCGCCCCAGAGGGCCAGCAGCTTGCCCTTCTCGTCCGCCGCCAGCTTAACGTGCATGAAGGCGGGGGAGCGCTTTCCGGTGTAGGTTATGTTTTGATACATGTTGAACACCAGGGATACGGGCCGTTTGCATATCAGCGCAGCGGCGCCGAGTATGGCCTCGTTGGTGGGCGAGAACTTATACCCGAAGGTGCCTCCCGCATGGTTCTGTATCATACGCAGCTTTTCCATTGGTACACCTATGCCGCCCGCTATCATTGGCATGTGAAGATGTATGCCTATGGACTTGGAGTGTATGGTGAGCATCCCGTCCTCGTCTATGTAGGCATAGCCGCAGTCCGGCTCAAGGTGCAGGTGCGGCTGGCGGGAGCAGTAGCTCTCTATCTCCACCTGCTGCGAATCGGGTATGCTGTCCCAGTCGAAATCCCCGCCCTTTATGCAGTTCGTCTCAAAGAACACGTTCGGGGTGCCGGGGTGTATCTCTATGGCGTCGGGGGCCATGGCGTCTATTGCGTTCATGTAGGCCGGCAGCTCCTCTATATCGACCTTAACAGCCTCCGCCGCCGCCCTTGCCTGCTCCTCCGTCTCCGCCGCGACTATGGCTATGGCGTCGCCGAACTGGAATATCTTATCCCGGCAAAGCACCGGCCTGTCAAAGCCGTCGTTCTTGTTGTGCTTGGGAAGCATGACGAGGCCGTTTATCTGGTTGGTACCGCCGGCCTCCAGTATGTCCTTGTAAGTTATGACCTTGAATACGCCGGGCATCTTTTCCGCCTCGGAGGTGTCTATGCCCTTTATGTTGGCGTGGGATACCTTAGCCTGGGTCAGGGCGAGCCGCAGCGTGCCCTCGGGCAGCTTCAGCGCGTCGTCCGCGCCGAAATCCCAGCTTCCCGTGACCTTCTGTGCGGCGGAGGGGCGTATGTACCTTGTGCCCTTTATGCTGTCTCCCTCCGGCTTGAATACCAGGTCCTCCTTGGTAAGCTCGCCGCGCATTACCTTTGCCGCATCCATCACCGCGTCTATCATGGGCTTATAGCCGGCGCAGCGGCACAGGTTCCGGTTTTTATCGAACCAGTCCCTTACCTCCTTGCGCGTCGGGCTGCAATTTCCGTTGAGCAGCGCGATGCCGCTCATTATAAATCCGGGCGCACAGAAGCCGCACTGGGCACAGCCGTTTGCCATCCACGCGACCTGAAGCGGGTGCATGTCGTGCAGCGTGCCTATTCCCTCTATCGTAGTTATTTCCGCGTTGTCCTTAAGCCTCGTCACCTTAGTCACGCAGGAACGGGTCACCTTTCCGTCCACTATGACGTTGCAGGCTCCGCAGTGCCCCTCTCCGCAGCCGATTTTGCAGCCCGTCAGCAGCAATCTTTCACGGAGCAGCTTTGCGAGGGTCTCGCTCCCGTCCAGCACGAGGTCCCGCGCCACCCCATTGATAACAAGTTTTTTCCGTATCATAGTACCAGTCTCCTTTCGTGGTCGTTCAATTTGCCCTCAGCGGCAGTTATCGCTCCCGTTTTTCGTATAATGTCTCATCACCTATAACAGAACAGCTATGCAGGACAGAAATGAAGCTTTTGTATATGCCGCCTTCATATTCGCTATTTAATTATATTAAATGCGGCATAAAATCTGTGTTAAGTATCCCGCCTTTGCAAGGGGAAATCCGCCAAATTGCCTTGCTGAATCGGGTTTTCGCAGGGCTATGCCAGGGGCGCGCGCTTTCCGGCGTACATAGGGGCGTCCTCCATTGTGACCGGCCTTGCCGTCACCTCGATCTGCCGCCCGAATATTCCCTTGATAAATTTGGCGCAGTCATACCTGCCGATGGTAAGCACCCTTATGCCGTCCCCGTCTTTTTCCGGCCCGTAATCCGCTATCCTATCGTCCTTCAGCACCGCGCTGCTGGCCGCATCCCCTCCCGCGAGCCTCGATATATCCGTATCCAGCCGCATAAGGCTGCTGCTGCAGGGACAGCGGCCCTCCATGAGCCTCGCCCTGTCCCCCGTCCTGTACCTTATGAGGGGCATGGCCTCCATCCCTATGGTGGTTATCACCAGTTCTCCCGGGCTTCCCAAGGCGGCGGGCCTGCCCCCATCGTCTATTATCTCTGCAATGACGTGGTTCTCCCTTATATGCATGCCCTCATGGGCGGGGCAGGTGACCGCGCCACCAAGGCCCATCTCCCGTGTGCCGTAGTGGTGAAAAAGCCTCGAGCCCAATATACCCTCTATCATCCCCGCTATCGGGGCTGGGCAGCTATCCCCGCTGACCAGCGCGCTCCTAAGGGTTCCCCTGCCGCATACCCTGAGGGTGGAAAGAAGCTGCACCGGCATGGCCACGCAGGAATCCGGCCTGTGCCGCTCCATTATCTCCTTCATGGCGCCATAGCTTAAGCCCGCCCCCGCCCTGATTGGGCTTCCTCCAATCCTTCTTATCGCCTCCGCTATAAGCTCGCCGAGGCTTCCCGGCCCGGAAAAGGGCATGCATATCATCACCCTGCCGCCCGCTCCTGTCATTTCGCCCAGCCCCGCCATAAAAAGCCCTATCGTATCCTCGCAGTCCCCCTCGCTGTAAAATACGCGCTTTGCCCTGCCAGTGGTGCCGCTGGTGTGCTCAGTTATTATCTTGCGTATATCGGCTTGGGATGTCATAAGCATGCCGGCGGCGTTTTCCGCAACGTCCCTGCCCGTGGTAAAGGGTAACTCCTTCAGCTCCCCAAGGCTGCCCAGCCCCCCCGGCAGGTCTTTATAAAAGCCGTTCCTGAGCCTTTGCGCCCCAAGGAGGCGGTTGAGCTTTTCCAACTGTATCCGTTCTATATCCTCCCGCGTGAGGCTGTCAAGCCCCTCCTGCTTCTTTATATACCTGTCTATCCTTGCTGCTTGCATATAAGGCTCCTTTCCGGCGATGCTGCCGTTTTTTATTGTATTTCCCGCTTGCCGCCCTTTCTTAACCGCAATCTTATATCCATTATGATAATATTTTCACACATAGGGTGTATGCCCAAATCATAATCAGGAGGAACGGTTTATTTATGAAGGGTTTTGCCATGTTAAGGATCGGCGAGGTAGGCTGGATAGAGAAGGACAGGCCGGTATGCGGCCCGAATGATGCGATTTGCAGGCCCCTTGCCATAGCAATATGCACCTCTGACGTGCATACCGTATGGGAGGGCGCCGTGGGCGAGCGCCACAACATGATATTAGGACACGAGGGCTGCGCCGAGGTGGTCGAGGTCGGCTCCGAGGTAAGGGACTTCAAGCCCGGCGACAGGGTGCTGGTACCCGCCATAACGCCGAACTGGAGCTCCCTTGAGGCCCAGGCGGGCTACGCCATGCATTCCGGCGGCATGCTGGCGGGCTGGAAATTTTCCAACATCAAGGACGGCGTTTTCTCCGAGTTCTTCCATGTGAACGACGCGGATGGCAACCTTGCGCTCATGCCCGAGGGAATGGATATAGTGGACGCCTGTATGCTTTCGGATATGGTGCCCACCGGCCTGCACGGCGCAGAGCTTGCCGACGTGCAATTCGGCGATACCGTTTTAGTAATAGGCATAGGCCCCGTTGGCCTCATGTCCGTGGCGGGCGCTAACCTTCGGGGCGCTTCCTGCATAATCGCCGTGGGTACCCGTCCCAAGTGCGTGGAGGTGGCGAAGCTGTACGGCGCATCGGACTTCATAAGCTACAAGAACGGCTCGATAGAAAAGCAGGCCTTGGAGCTCACCGGCGGCAAGGGCGTCGATAAGGTGATAATTGCCGGCGGCACCGTGGATACCTTTGAGTCCGCCGTGGCCTCGCTTAAGCCCGGCGGAAAGATAGGCTCTGTAAATTACCTGGGCAGCGGGGACTATGTAAAGATACCCCGCGTTGAATGGGGCGTAGGCATGGGCCACAAGCAGATACAGGGCGGCCTTATGCCCGGCGGCAGGCTCAGGATGGAGAAGTTAGGCTCCCTCGTCGCCTCCGGCAGGCTGGATGTAAGCCCCATGGCGACCCACGTATTCGACGGCTGGGAGCACATACCCGAGGCTCTCCAGCTTATGAAGGACAAGCCGGCGGAGCTCATAAAGCCCGTCGTAAGGCTGGTATAACGCAATGCTGAGCGGGCTTTGGGGCTTCCCCCTGCCCGCTTCCCCTTGGCGGGAAAAACGCTAAAAAAGAATGAAGATACTCATAGTTTCAGGGTTCCTCGGTGCGGGCAAGACCACCTTCATAAAGGAGCTGATACGCCGCACGGGGCAAGACATAGTAATACTTGAAAACGAATACGGCGACACCGACATAGACAAGGGCGAGCTTTCCTCCTCCGGCGATATAAGCGTGCTGGAGCTTATGGAGGGCTGCGTTTGCTGCACCGTGCGGGAGGGCTTCGCCAACTCCGTGCTGACGATAGCCTCGGCGCTCTCCCCCGCTTTTTTGATAGTTGAGCCCACCGGCGCAGCGCTGCTTTCCCGCATAATAGACAACCTTTCCAGGATAACCTACGGCGACATATCCCTGCTTCCCCCGGTGACGCTCGTTTCGCCCCGGGGTATAGACCAAAGCATGGCCTGCTTCGGCGATATTTACGCCGACCAGCTCAAGGCGGCGGAGCAGATAATATTTTCAAAATGCGAAAACGAGGATCCCGGCGCACTCCGTCTTGCAAAGGAGAAGCTACTCAAAACAGCGCCCTCCGCCCGCGTGGCTGCGGAGCATTATTCCCGCATGGGCGAGGAATGGTGGCTGGGGCTGCTCGGTGCGGAAAGCCGGCCCGCCCGCTTATCGAAAAAATACAGCTATGATATTTCAAAATTTGGACGGCGGCCCGTGGGATATGCCGGGCGGCAGGATTGCCTCGCCCTATCCGCAGATATACTCGGCGATATGCCATTAACGGACCAGGCAGCGCAGCTTCCCGAGGAATGCTCCTTCCGCAGCCCCGCGCCCATGAGCGTGCCGGAGCTTATAATGCTGCTGGAGGACGCGCTGCGGGGACGGTACGGCGGCATAGTGCGGGCCAAGGGCATATTGGAAACGGGCGGCGGCTATGTTCGCTTCGACCTTGCGGACGGCCTTTACAGCATAACCGGAGCCGACGGCGTAAGCACGGAGCCGCAGTGCGTATTCATAGGCCGGCAGCTTCGCCCGGCGGAGATAGCGGCGCGGCTTGCCGACCCCGCTGCTTTTATATGATAATATCCCCTTGGGCATAAAATCCGTGTTAGGCGGGCGGCATAAGGCCGTCCCTTTTTTATGCCGACGGGGCGCATCTGCGCGTATTGTTATTTTATAAGGATTTTATTATGATAAAATCCTTATAAAATTTCATCGTTTTAACGATAAATTTATGCCCTTTGCGGTATTATATTGTCCATGAACGGGAAAGGAAGGATCGATATGAGCTTTTTTATGAAACACAAGGCAAAGGTGCAGCTCATGCTGCTCGCCGCCGCCGCAATATTTACCGCATACGGCGCGCTGCGGGGAGAGGCGGATACAGTGCTGGCCAAGGCAATACGGATATGTCTGGAGTGTGTTGGCATTGGCTAAGCAGGAAAGAGAAAAGAGCGTTTCCCTGTTTCTATCCCGTTTCAGGAGCTTTTTACAGGCCGGAGCGACGCTGCTCACAAACCCTCATCTGCCAAACTTCGTCAAAGGGGCGATATATCAGGGCAAGGGGAAATACGTGTGCGTGCCGGGGCTCAACTGCTACTCCTGCCCGGCGGCAGGTGGCGCATGCCCGATAGGGTCGTTTCAGGCGGTAGCAGGCTCCTCGAAGTTCAGGTTTTCCTATTATGTCGCCGGTATGCTGATATTCCTCGGCGTACTGTTGGGCAGGCTTATATGCGGCTTCCTGTGCCCCTTCGGGTGGTTTCAGGATCTTATCAATAAGCTCCCCGTGAAAAAGCTCTCTACCCGCCGCTTAAAGCCGCTGCGCTATCTCAAGTACGCCGTTCTCGTCATTGCGGTAGTGCTGCTGCCTGCGCTGCTCAGGGACAGCTTTGGCTTGGGCCCGCCGTATTTTTGCAAGTACCTCTGTCCACAGGGAGTGCTCGAGGGGGCTATCCCCCTTTCCCTTGCGGACAGCGGCATACGGGCGGCCCTCGGCAGCCTCTTCCGCTGGAAGGCTGCGCTGCTCCTTGCGGTGGTCGCGCTGAGCGCGGTGTTCTACCGCCCCTTCTGCAAGTGGCTGTGTCCGCTGGGCGCGTTCTACTCCCTGTTAAACAGCGTTTCGCTGCTGGATATGCGGGTCAACAAGGACAGGTGCATATCCTGCGGAAAATGCGCCAGAGTGTGCGGCATGGATGTTGACATAACGAAAACCCCCAACCACACCGAATGCATACGCTGCGGCGTCTGCATAAAAGCCTGCCCCACCGACGCCATACGCTATCGCTGCGGCTTCGGCGCGGGAATGAATAACACAAAGACCAAGGAGGAAAATTAAAATGAAAAAACTTATAGCTGTTGTAGTCGCCATGATGCTGGCCCTTGCCTTCACCGCCTGCGCGCAGGAGATGAAGAAGGATGAGATGCCCAAGGACGACATGATGAAGGCGGAGGAAACGGAAAAGGATTCCATGGAGAAGGACGCCATGGCGGAGGAGGCCATGGAAAAGAAGGACGAGATGATGGGCGAGGCCTGCATGTGCGGCGATAGCAGCAAGTGCATGATGGACGGCGCCTGCAAGGAAAAGGACGGCTGCATGTGCATGAAGGACGGCATGTGTACCGATAAGTGCATGTGCGTCGAGGGCGGCTGCATGAAGGACGGCATGTGTACCGATAAGTGCATGTGCGCGAAAAAGGATATGATGGAGGAAAAGGCCGAGGAAGGCTCCGAGATGAAGGAGGCCGCGGCCGCCATAGGGCCCTCCTGCGGCGCACCCGAGGCCGGCTCCTCCTGCGGGGCGCCAGACATTGACGTTGCGCTGTCCTTCGGCTGCTGCGGTTAGGCCGGGAAGATAAGCGGCGGCAGGCATGAAAAGGATATTTTTAGGGACGCTGGCCCTTGCGCTGCTCATAAGCGGCTGCAGGGCCGCCCCTTCTATAAAGGCTGAAACAAACGGAGCGGAGGCGCAGATGCAGCGGGAAAAGATGGATTTCTCCGATGAAAAAAACACCATATATCTGGCGGGCGGCTGCTTTTGGGGCCTGGAGATGCTCATGCAGTCCATACCCGGCGTCATAGACGCAGAGAGCGGCTATGCCAACGGCACGGGCAAAAGCGACGCCAAATACAGCATAATAACCGGCGGCAGGACGGGCTTCCGCGAAACGGTAAAGGTCACCTACGACCCGGACGAGGTAAGCCTGGACGCGCTGCTGCTGGCCTACTTTTACGTGATAGACCCAACGGTAGCCAACAGGCAGGGCAACGACGTGGGCAGCCAGTATCAGACGGGGGTATACTATACCAACGACGAGGCGAAGAAGACTGTGGAGCGCATAGCCGCCATAGAGCGGGGGCGCAGCAAGCGATTCGAGGTGGAGATAGGCCCTCTGGTCAACTACTACCCCGCCGAGGAATACCACCAGAACTACCTCGAAAAAAACCCCATGGGCTACTGCCACATACCGCGGGACGAGATAGAGCTTTTCTCAAGGCTCAGGATCGACCCCGGCGACTACGCCAAGCCCGCGGCGGAGGCCATACGGGATAAGCTCACCGCGGAGCAGTACAAGGTAACGCAGGAGAGCGGCACGGAGGCCCCCTTTGCAAACGAGTTCTGGGATAAGTTCGAAAAGGGCATATACGTGGACATAGTTACCGGCGAGCCGCTGTTTTCCTCAACGGATAAGTTCGAGAGCGGCTGCGGCTGGCCCGCCTTCTCAAAGCCCATCGAGGGGCCCTCGGTGGTGGAGCTGGAGGACAACAGCCACGGTATGCGCCGCACGGAGGTAAGGAGCCGCGCAGGCGACTCGCACCTCGGCCACGTGTTCACAGGGGACCCCGAATCGCCCAACGGCGTCCGCTACTGCATAAACAGCGCGTCGCTGAGGTTCGTCCCCTTGGCAAGGCTGGAGGAGGAGGGCTACGGCTACCTCTCCTACCTGTTTGAATGACCCCCACCGCTGCCGGCCCTGCCTTGAGCCGGCAGTAATTATATCAGGCTGAAAGGATTAGGATATGGAAAACAGGCAAAACGCGGATAAGCGCCGCCAGCGCCGGCTGGGCTATGCCCTCGTTATAGGCTTTACCCTGTCAGGCGCGCTTTGCGGGTTTTTATATTACCGCTTTATAGGGTGTCTCGGCGGCACCTGAATGATAGCAGCCGACCCACTCTCCGCCACGGTGTACGGAGGCATGATAGGCTCCCTGATAGGGCTTACGGCCGCCCCGGGCAAGGAAAAGTGCGGAGGGTGAAGGCGATAGGCTCGCGGTGTGCGAGCCTCTTTTTTTATATGCAATAATTCGCGGCAGGTAAAAGGGGCGGCATTCAGCCGCCCCTTGGTGTATTGCTTTTTACCTGACCAGCCCTAAGAGCCTTGCGATATATTGCAGGAGCGTCATATCGCCCGTCTTGGGAGGTATTACCGTCACGGGTACGGGCGTGGCATAGGGGTGATAGTGGCTGTGTCCGCCGCTGTCTGCCCCCTTAACGTTCTCAAAAATGAGATTTACGGTCTTAGCGTCAGTAAAGACGTTGGATATTGAGTTGCCCGCGCTGCCGTTCACTTTCACGGTATATCCGCTGGGAGCAATCTCCTCGACCTCGTATTTAAAGTGGCTCGGTATGCCCTTTATCTCAAAGCTCTCACCGTCTTTGAGCTTAAAGGTCGCTACGCCCTCGGTGAATGTAACGCCGCCAAATGTGTGGATGCCGCCGAGTTTGTACCAACCGAATGGTGTTTCCATGTCACCATTATGGTATTTAAGAAGGGTCACCTTGAAGTCGAAATACTTTTCTTTTTCCGCCCCTTCGCCTGAAACATTCTTGGTTACCTTGATCTCCCTTGTCTTTTCCGTGGGTACGTTGTGGATCTGGAAGGCCAGTAGGTTATTCCAGGGTCCGACGGTGTAATAATACGGCGTCCAGCCGCTGACATCTTCCTCCTTTACGGTGTAGTTAATGGGCTTGCCGTTGTCGTTGGCAGGCTTAACACCGAACGAATGAGACCACGCGCCATTTACATACTTTATGTTAGCCTTACCGTCCTCTTTGCCGTCCGCCAAAAGTAGTACGGTGATTTCATCCGGCTTTTCGACAGTACCGCTGTCATCATGCCACGTCTTGGAAACCTCGATGGTGATGGTTTGGATTTGGGTGGTTTTGTCCTTTGCCGCAACTTCCGCGCTGGCCTCACGGCTGCTTTCGGCAGCGGTCGCCTTTGCCGTGTTCTTGAGCTTTCCTCCATTTATATCGCCGCTGCTGAATTCCTTATAGCCGTACAAGGTAAGCTCGGCTTGGTTTTCGCCCTGTTCGGCGGCGGGCAGAGTGACGGTTACGGGGCTATCCTCCCAGTTGCCCAAGTAAAAGAGCTTCGCGCCGTCATCCTTTATTTCCACTTCCGCGCCGGGGGTACCCTTTACGGTGAAGCTGTAAAGCAGGTTTGCCTTGGGCGCAGTGTCGGTAAAGATAACCTCACCATCAAAATTGAACGCCATATTGTTGGGCGCATCAAAGCCGCCCTGCGTCGGCGTCGCTGTAAGGCGCGCCTTTGTAAATCCGGTGACGGTCGGCGCATCGCCTATGGTCACTTGCTTCAGCTCGCTTGCGTAGTCGGTCTTTTTATCGCCGTTATACTGCTCGTTGAAGGCATACAGCTTTCTGCCCTCCTGCATAGCTGTCATACCCTCAATGGTTGCCACGCCATTCTCGTCCGTAAGGATGCTCGCGCTGCGCCCATAGTGGGTGATGCTTCCGTTATTATCCATGATTACGACGGAAATGTATTCGTTTTCTCCTGTTTTTGCACCGCTATATGAAATTTTAAGGGAATCTCCCACCATGTATGCGCTTAAAACGTTAAAGTCAGCCCTGCTGCTGTCCTTCAGCGTCAGCTTCCATTCGTTTCCCATGTATTCGGGGACTTCGTTCAAGCCGCCACCGGGCTTTCCGCCCATGGCGGCGGAGGAGAAGATAACCATAGTTGAAGCCATCCTTAATGCGGGACGGACGGGCATATTCACATTTATCTTCTCGCCATTAACATTCCAAGAACCGTAAACATCAGCATAAGCGGCATAATCATCGCCGGATTTGCCCTTATCGCGTAACCACCATCTATCTATTGCACCTTCTGCTTGCATTCCGCTGGCGCTGATGCTGCCGCCTGCCGCAACGTATGCCGTGTTTGTTGCTTTTCTGGTGTCAGGGCTGGGGAAAAAGCCGCCATTACCAACCTCGCCATTTGACAGCGCAAATACTTTTATCTGCGCTGCATAATTCACCATTGCGCTCTGTTCCTTTTCGGAGAAGGCGGCATTTTTGAAGCCGTCATTCATCCATTTGCGAAGGTCAGAGTCCTCCCATGTTGCGGGGCTTGCGGCATCCTTATGAAACGGCTGAACGTCAAGGTTCTGGTCGGAAACAAGAAGCACATCATCTCTGCCTTGGATATAATTCTTGTATATTGTAAGTGCCCGCCACTTTATGGGTTCTTTTTTAAAGCCGTCAGGCCCGTCGCTGCTCTGCTCGTAATTGCCGAACCAGATGCTGCTTTTCTGTCCTCCCTCGATGGGCTTAATGCTGGACTGTATTGCCCGACCATCGCCGGCTGCAAAGGCCACAGACGGCAAAAGCCCAAGCACCATTATGAACGTAAGGATCAGTGCAAGTAATTTTTTCATCGGTTCTTCCCCTTTCAAACTTTTATATACAAAAATACCGTTCCGGCGCGCTGCGCCGTAACGGTATTCAATGTATCCCTATATATTTTTGAGCACCCAAAAAAGGCG
>ENA-ORMN01002989-ORMN01002989.1-human-gut-metagenome-genome-assembly--contig:-NODE-2989-length-13860-cov-3.392901_pt1 | contig 13860 bp, 9 predicted proteins | sample MGYA00242102_ERZ508993 | MGnify/ENA primary metagenome ERZ508993 (study PRJEB26280, sample SAMEA2338770) | human gut metagenome | biome: human gut; feature: human-associated habitat; material: faeces... | reverse complement strand
GGTCATCCGCTTGCGGGAGATACGAAATACGGGGATGCGGAGTTTAACCGCCGCTTCCGGGAAAAATACGGACTGAAATACCAACTTCTCCATTCGTGGAAGACGGTATTTCCAGAGCTTACGGGCACCTTATCGGATCTGTCCGGAAAAACCTTTACAGCGCCCCTGCCATCATCCGTGCGCCGGATTTTACAGGGAGAACATTTGACGGGAGAAGGATTATGAGCCGAAAAGACAACGAAAAGAAAGAAACAAAACCAAGAAAAACGGAGGAGACGAGCATCGGACGGGAAATCTGGGAATATGTAAAAATGATCGCCATTGTCGTGGCAGTCGTTGTTTTTGTGGAGCAGGTCATTGTCATCAACGCAAGAATCCCGTCTCCTTCCATGGAAAACACGATTATGACCGGAGACCAGATCTTCGGTAACCGCCTTGCTTATGTAAAGAGCGATCCGCAGCGGTATGACATCGTTATTTTCTATTATCCGGACGACGAGAAGCAGAAGTTTATCAAGCGCGTCATCGGACTGCCGGGAGAGACGGTTACGATCCGCGACGGAAAGGTGTATATCAACGATTCCACCGAGCCGCTGCGCGATGATTTCTGCCCGGAAACACCGGTCGGCGATTTCGGACCGTATGAGGTGCCGGAGGGCTGCTACTTTATGCTCGGCGACAACCGGAACGTATCAAAGGATTCCCGCTACTGGCTGAATCCGTACGTAGAGAAAGACAAGATCATCGGCAAGGCCTTTCTGCGCTACTGGCCGCTGAACAAAATTTCTCTGATTGAATAAGAACAGAACAAAGACGAGGACAGGAATTATGGCATGGACATCGAGGGGACTCCGCGGATCAACGCTGGAGGAAATGATCAACCGCACAAACGAGCAGTACCGTGACAAGCATCTGGCACTGATCCAGAAGGTGCCGACGCCGATCACCCCGATCAAAATAGATAAGGAGAGCAGACACATCACGCTGGCTTATTTTGAAAAGAAGAGTACCGTTGATTACATCGGCGCTGTACAGGGCATTCCCGTCTGCTTCGATGCCAAAGAGTGCAAAACGGATTCCTTTCCGCTCGCAAACATCCACGAGCACCAGGTCACGTTTATGAAAGATTTCGAGCAGCAGGGGGGGATTTCCTTCCTGCTGCTGTATTTTACGGCGCGGGACGAATATTATTACCTGCGGTATGAGATGATGAAAACCTTCTGGGACCGCGGACAGAACGGCGGAAAGAAGCATTTTTCCTACACCGAGCTTGAAACGTCATTCTTCCTTCCCAGAACGGGAAGCAGCGTTCTCGTCCCGTACCTGAACGGAATCCAGAAGGATCTGGAGATACGGGATTCGAAAGCGGATTAAAATTTTGGGTTGACAGGGAAAATGTTTTCCGATATACTAACCATAGTTTTAAATTCAATATGGTAATATGGTAGCGAACTAAAGTGAAAAAGTGAGGACAACAAAACATGGATCGATTAATTCATACCCCGGAAGGCGTCCGGGATGTCTACAATCAGGAATGTACGAAAAAATTATACCTGGAGAATCAGATTGAGCAGGTATTTCATGCGTTTGGATATCAGGATATTGAAACACCGACGTTCGAGTTTTTTGATGTATTCGGAAGAGAAGTGGGAACAACACCGTCCCGCGAGCTCTACAAATTCTTTGACCGCGACGGCAACACCCTTGTGCTCCGTCCGGACTTTACCCCGTCGATTGCACGCGCAGCCTCCATGTATTTCATGGAAGAGACGATGCCGATCCGCCTTTGCTACAGAGGAAGCAGCTTGGTCAACAGCAGCAGCTATCAGGGCCGCTTAAAAGAGTCCACCCAGATGGGCGTCGAGCTCTTAAACGATGATTCCGCAATGGCAGACGCAGAGATCATTGCGATGACCGTAAAAGTTATGCTGGATGCCGGTCTTACCGATTTCCAGATCAGCATCGGCCACGTAGGTTTCTTCCAGGCGCTCGCCGAGGAAGCTGCTCTCTCCGAGGATGTTCTGAACGAATTAAAAGAACTGATTTCCATTAAAAATCATTTTGGCGCCGAGGAGCTGCTGGCAAAACAGAACCTTCGAAGTGATCTGTTTGAAGCACTCCGTGATGTTCCGCAGCTGTTCGGAAATGCAGAGATTCTCGAAAAGGCAAAAGGCCTTACAAGAAATCCGGCGGCAAGAGAGGCACTCGATCGTCTGGCTACGATCTATGAGATCGTTAAAGATTACGGCTATGAAAAATACGTCTTCTTCGATCTCGGTCTTTTAAGCAAATTCCATTACTACACCGGTATTATTTTCCAGGCCTACACCTACGGCACCGGCGAGCCGATCGTAAAAGGCGGCCGCTACGATGCACTGCTGCAGCACTTCGGAAAGAAGGCGCCGGCGATCGGATTCTGTACTGTCATGGAATCTCTGATGAATGCACTGGAGCGCCAGAAAATTTCTCTTCCGATTGCCAATACGAAAACGATGCTGCTCTACCCGGATTTCCTTCAGCCGCTGGCCGTAAAACTTGCCAACGAGCACAGAAGCAAAGGCATGGATGTCGCGCTGGTCTGCTTTGCAAGGGACAAGGTTCTTGCAGATTATGAAGAATACGGCAGAAAGAACCAGTTCGGCGGCATTGTCTATATTCAGAAGAGCGATTCGGTGCTTGCCATCAATTTGTCGACAGGAGAAGTACAGCCGGTGGAGCTGTAGGAGAGGAAGGGTACGAAAAAGATGAGATATTTGACCATTGCACTGACAAAAGGACGCCTGGCGTACCAGACGCTGGAGCTGCTGGAAAAAGTCGGCATCACCTGCGATGAAATGAAAAATAAAGATACGAGAAAGCTGATTTTCACGGACGAAGAGCATAAGCTCCGTTTCTTCCTCGCCAAAGGTCCGGATGTGCCGACCTATGTGGAGTACGGCGCAGCGGATATCGGAATCGTCGGAAAGGACACGATTCTGGAGGAAGGAAGACGCCTCTACGAGGTATTGGACCTTGGCTACGGCAAGTGCCGCATGTGTGTCTGCGGACCGGAATCCGCGCGTGAGCTGCTGCAGCACAACCAGCAGATCCGTGTGGCAACGAAGTACCCAAACATTGCCAAGGATTACTTCTACAACCGCAAGCACCAGACCGTTGAGATGATCAAGCTGAACGGCTCGATCGAGCTGGCACCGATTGTCGGACTTTCCGAAGTGATTGTGGATATTGTAGAGACAGGAAGCACTTTACGGGAAAACGGCCTGACCGTTCTCGAGGAGGTCTGCCCGCTGTCTGCGCGTATGGTTGTCAACCAGGTGAGCATGCGGATGGAAAATGAGAGAATTACCAAATTAATTCAGGATCTGAAAGGAGCACTGGTATGAGAATCGTAAAACTGACAAAAGAGACCACAGAAAATATTCTGGAGAATATGCTGAAACGAAGCCCGACACAGTACGGAACGTACGAGGCTTCCGTGCAGGAGATCATTGAGAATGTAAAAACAAGAAAAGACGCAGCTGTTTTCGAATATACCGAGAAATTCGACCACGCGGTACTCGATGCTTCTACCGTAGAAGTAACACAGGAAGAGATTGATGAAGCGTACAACATCGTAGATCCAGAGCTGATAGGTGTCATCCGCAGATCCATGAAAAATATCCGTGAGTTCCACGAAAAACAGAAACAGAACAGCTGGTTCACCTCCACCGAGAACGGAACGATGCTTGGCCAGAAGCTGACCGCCCTGAACCGTGTCGGCGTATACGTTCCGGGAGGAAAGGCAGCGTATCCGTCCTCCGTTCTGATGAACATTCTTCCGGCAAAAGTGGCAGGGGTCAAAGAAATCTGCATGACAACGCCGTGCGGCAGAGACGGAAAAGTCAACCCGGTTGTCCTTGCGGCAGCAAAAGAAGCCGGTGCGGACCGCGTCTTTAAAATCGGCGGTGCACAGGCAATTGCAGCCTTTGCTTACGGAACCGAGAGCATTCCGAAAGTCGATAAAATCGTAGGACCTGGAAACATCTACGTTGCCCTTGCAAAGAAAGCCGTATACGGAAATGTCAGCATCGACTCCATCGCAGGCCCAAGTGAGATTCTTGTCCTTGCTGATGAGACTGCAAATCCGCGGTTCGTGGCAGCCGATCTCTTAAGCCAGGCTGAGCATGATGAGCTTGCAAGTGCGATCCTCATTACCACCTCCCAGGAACTGGCAGAGAAGGTAAGTGAAGAGGTAGACGGTTTCTTAAAAGTCCTCTCCAGAAGCGACATCATCTCCAAATCACTGGACAACTTCGGCTACATCCTTGTCACCGATTCGCATCAGGAAGCGATCGACACCGTAGATGCCATCGCACCGGAGCACCTCGAGATCGTGACGAAGAACCCGTTTGAGGATATGATGAAGGTACATAACGCCGGTGCTATTTTCCTCGGCGAGAACTCCAGCGAGCCTCTCGGTGACTATTTTGCCGGCCCGAACCATATCCTGCCGACGAACGGAACCGCAAAATTCTTCTCCCCGCTGTCCGTAGACGATTTCGTGAAGAAATCCAGCATCATCTATTATTCCAGAGAAGCCCTTTCCGAGATCCACGAGGATATCGAGAGCTTTGCAAAATCAGAGAGCTTGACGGCACACGCCAATTCGATTGCCGTCCGTTTTGAGGGGGAAGAGTAAGTGGAGAACAGAACAGCCAGCGTAGAACGCGTGACAAAAGAAACAAAGATCCGCATGACATTAAATCTGGATGGAACGGGAAAGAGCGACATCCACACCGGCATCGGCTTTTTTGACCATATGCTCGACGGCTTTGCCCGCCACGGTCTTTTCGACCTTTCCGTTTCTGTAGACGGAGATCTTGATGTAGACGGCCACCACACGATCGAGGACACCGGTATCGTGCTCGGAACTGCAATCCGCGAGGCAGTCGGCGACAAACAGGGCATCCGCCGCTACGGCGACAGAATCCTTCCGATGGACGAGACACTGGTGCTCTCGGCCGTTGACCTCTGCGGCAGACCGTATCTCTCTTTCCAGGCAGAATTTACGCGGGAGAAAGTAGGAGAGATGGAGACCGAGATGGTAAAAGAATTCTTCTACGCCGTTTCCTATGCGGCGCAGATGAATCTGCATATCAAAGTGCTTGACGGCGGAAATAACCACCACATCATCGAGGCGATGTTCAAAGCATTTGCGAAGGCACTCGATGAGGCAACTTCCTTCGATCCGAGAATTGCCGGCGTGCTCTCGACCAAGGGCAGCCTGTAAGAGCAGAAAAAGAGGAGAACAAGAGATGAAACAAGCATTAAAATGTGATTTTACCTGGGCGGATTTTAAGACAAACAGCGACGGCATGGTTCCGGTTGTTGTACAGGATGCGGAAAATGACGAAGTGCTGATGCTCGCCTACATGAATGAAGAAGCGTTTGAGACGACACTGCGCCTTGGAAAAATGACGTACTGGAGCAGAAGCCGCAATGAGCTCTGGACGAAGGGACTGAGCTCCGGCCATGTGCAGTATGTAAAACAGCTTCTGATCGACTGCGACAACGATACAATCCTTGCCAAAGTAGAACAGGTCGGCGCAGCGTGCCACACCGGAAACCGCACCTGCTTTTACAGGACCCTGGCAGAATAAAAATTTTTGATTCAGAGCATAAAAAGAGCTCCTGTTTCACAGAATAAAATCTGTTGGACAGGAGCCTTTTTATGCGGTTCTGTATCGTTATAAAGCCATTACAGAAGAAGGTATTTTAAGATAAACAGAACAGCCAGGATGTACATGATCACGCTGATCTTTTTTTCTTTTGCTTTTCCGCTCAGGATCTGGATTGCAACGTAGGAGATAACTCCCATGGCAATACCTTCGGAAATGCTGTAGAAGAACGGCATAGCTCCGATGCAGATGTAGCACGGAATCGCCTCGGAAAGATCGCTGAAATCAATGTTGACTACGTTGGTCAGCATGTAGAAGCCTACCACGATCAGTGCCGGAGCCGTTGCAAAGGACGGGATGGCAAGGAAGATCGGGGAGAGGAACAGAGCGAGGCCGAAGAGGATTGCAGTGGTAACAGCGGTAAGACCGGTACGGCCGCCTTCGGAAACGCCGGAAGCACTCTCAACGAAAGTTGTTGTGGTAGAAGTACCAAGAACAGCACCTGCGCAGGTAGCAACAGCATCTGCCATCAGCGCGCCCTTGATGCGCGGAAGTTTTCCGTTTTTGTCGAGCATGTTTGCCTTGGAAGATACACCGATCAGAGTTCCGATGGTATCAAACATATCGACAAACAGGAATGCAAACATGATCACGAAGAACTCGCCTGTTTTCAGAATGGAGAAATCCAGTTTTCCGAAAATCGGGGCAAGGCTTGGAATGGAAAGTCCGTTGGAAAAATCCGGGAACAGGCTGTAGAAGCCGTTTGCCGGGTTCGGAACGTAGAGACCGCATGCCTGGCAGATCATGCCGAGGATCCAGGTTGCAAGAATTCCCCAGAGGATGTTTCCCTTTACATTGCGTACGACAAGAACGGCGGTGAGGATAACACCGATGACTGCGAGCAGAACGGTGATTCCGACATCGTTAAACGTTCCTGCCACATACTCTGTTCCGTTTAATGTGGCTGCAGACTGCAGGTTGGCATTGTAGGAAGACAGGGAATAGAGGCCTGCCACGGTTGAAGAGTTCGGCAGTACAATTTTTGCATTCTGAAGTCCGATGAATGCGATGAACAGACCGATGCCGACGCTGACTGCAGATTTCAGGCTGACCGGAATGGAGTTGAAGATCGCCTCACGGACGTTGGTCAGAGAAAGTACAATAAAGATGATACCTTCTGCAAAAACGGCGGTCAGGGCTGCCTGCCAGCTATATCCGTAGCCGAGAACAACGGTGTAGGCGAAATAGGCGTTGAGGCCCATTCCAGGTGCCAGAGCGAATGGATAATTGGCGAAAAGTGCCATGAGCAGGGTGCCAAGGAAGGCTGCCAGAGCCGTTGCTGTAAAGACAGCGCCGTGGTCCATGCCGGTGGAGGAAAGGATGTTCGGGTTGACGGCAAGAATGTACGCCATCGTCATGAACGTGGTGACACCGGCGATGATCTCGGTTTTGACCGTTGTTCCATTTTCCCGCAGCTTGAATGTGTTTTCCATCAGCTTGCTAAACTTTTCCATAGTTTTCTCTCCTTTTGAATTTTGTAGGCGGAAATGTCGCCTCATAATATGGAAACATCCTAAATGTTACAATATTATCAAGTAGAATGCAAGAAAGAAACGAAAAGAATCTGAAAATTTCTTGTCGAAATTTTTAATTTTTCTATAGACAAATGTCATGATTTCTTTTATGATAAAAAAGGTGTCTTGTAAAATCTGCGTTAAGGAAATGTAAAATATTGAGACCAAAACATGAAAATGCTTTGACAGGGATTTTGAAAAGACATCAGAAAAAGACAAGGAAGAAAAAAGAATATGAGTGTAATAGTGTCTTTGATGGGCGGTCTGGGCTTCTTCTTATATGGAATGAAGCTGATGAGTGAAGGACTGCAGAAGGTTGCCGGATCCAAGATGAGAAGCATTCTGGAGGTATTTACGAAGAACCGTGTGATCGGTCTTCTGGTCGGTATTTTCTTTACCGCGCTGATTCAGTCCTCCAACGCTACAACCGTTATGGTGGTCAGCTTCGTAAACTCCGGTCTGATGAAACTGGCACAGGCTCCTGGAATTATCCTCGGAGCAAACATCGGTACGACAGTTACCGGACAGCTGATTGCGTTTGACCTTGCGGATATCGCGCCGCTGTTTGTCATCATCGGTGTTCTGATGGTTATGTTCGTAAAGAACAATCTGACGATCAGCCGTCTCGGCGAGGTTATCTTGGGATTTGGTATTCTGTTTATGGGTATCTCCGGTATCTCAGGAGCCCTGAACGAAGCAAAAGAGATCCCGGCAGTCGTTAACGCCCTCGGATCCCTGACGAATCCGTTTCTTGCGTTCTTAGTCGGCTGGGTGGCTACCGCGATTCTGCAGAGTAACTCTGCAACGGTCGGAATCATCATGCTTCTTGCAAGAGAGGGCTTGATGGGACTTCCGATCTGTCTGTTTATGATGCTTGGATGCAACATCGGATGTACGATGTCCGCGATTCTTGCCAGCTTCGGCTGCAAAAAAGATGCAAAACGTGCGGCATGTGTCCACCTGCTGTTCAACATCTCCGGAACGATTGTCTGCTCCATTATTTTCCTGCTGTTTGGAAATCAGGTAGTTGACTTCTTTATGGGTATTTCCGGAAACGAAGCAGGCCGTATGATCGCAAATGCAAACTCGATCATCAAAGTATGCCAGGTACTCCTGATGCTGCCGTTTACCCCGCTTCTGGTGAAGGCAACGTACTTTATCATCCGCGGAAATGACGAGGAAGACAAAAAGTTCGAGCTTGCCTACATCAGCTCGAAACACGCGATGTCCCCGACGACTGCAGTTCTGCAGGCTGTCCGTGAGATGGAGCGTATGGCACAGATGGCAGAGACCAACCTGATTCGCGCGATGAATACGCTGGTGACCCGCGATCAGAAAGAAATCGATGAGGTCTACCGTGTCGAGGAAAATATTAATTTCCTGAACAAAGAGATTACGAACTATCTGGTTCACTTAAATCAGGCATCGCTGCCGACATCAGACGTTATGCGCATCGGTGCGCTGTTCCATGTGGTCAATGATATCGAGCGGATTGGTGATCATGCCGAGAATGTCGCAGATTCTGCTGTGCAGATGACGAATGACAATGTGACCTTCAGCAAACAGGGCGAACTGGATCTTTCCGAGATGCTGGATATGGTATTAAAAATTCTCGATGAGTCGATCGAAATGTTTGCAAAGAATGATCTGCAGCACCTGCAGGAGATCATTGATATTGAAAATTCCATTGATCAGGAGGAGCGGGATCTGCAGCAGAAGCATGTAGAGCGTCTGACCCGCAACGAATGTACGCCGGAAGCCGGCATGATCTTCTCCGATCTTGTATCCGGACTCGAGCGTGTCGCGGACCATGCAACCAATATTGCATTCTCCATTCTGGATGAAGATCCGGAAGAGAAAGCAGCCCGCGAGGCAGTTGCAGGAGCAGAAAAATAAGAAATGGATTAAGAGAATAGGAGAAAGGCCCCGAAACATTGGAGTTATGTTTCGGGGCCTTTCTTTCATGCTTATGATGTTTTTTATTTATGGATTTCTTTCACGGGAGAGCGGGCAGTCAGATCGAAGGAGTAGCGGAGGTCAGGGTATTTCCACCCTCTGCAGAGCGGGATGAACCCGCATTCTGCTGGGAATCGCTCTGCTGATCATCTGAAGAGCTGGTGCTCGTTCCGAGGGTCAGTGAGAAGGTCTTTGTCTCATAGGATCCGTTGTCTGGAACCTGTACTTCCACCTCGACGGTTTCGCCGGCAGAGTAATACTGCAGCAGGGATTTCAGCTCGCTGGTGGAGGTGATGGAATGTCCGTCAAAGCTGGTCAGAACGTATCCGGATTTCAGACCTGCATTTTCAGCGGCACCGCCGGAGGTTACTTCGGAGATATAGATGCCGGCCGGCATATTGTATGCCTGCTGGATCTGGCTGCTGACATCGAGGCATTTGATGCCGATCGTTCCCTGATCTTCTGCGGCAACCTTTGTTCTGGTCTGCTCATTCATCAGATTTTCAATGATATCGGAAACACGGGAGACCGGGATTGCATAACCCATGCCCTCTACCTCTGTAGAAGCAAGTTTTGCGGAGTTGATACCGATGACCTCTCCGTTCATGTTCAGAAGAGCGCCGCCGCTGTTGCCAGGGTTGATGGCTGCATCGGTCTGTAAGTAGGTCTTTCCGGTTGTATCAGTGGAAGAAGTATCTGCCGTTGTTCCATCGGAGCTTCCGTCAGAAGAGGAATCGCTGTCGATCACACGGTTTGCAGCACTGATGATACCGGTCGTAACGGACTGGCCGTAGCCGAGTGCGTTGCCGATCGCAACGACCTGCTCGCCGACCTCAACGGAATCAGAATCGCCCATCGTGGCAACAGCGATGCTGCTCATCGTGTCATCCGGGATCTCGGAGAGCGGAACGGCGATGACGGCAAGATCGTTATCGGCATCGGTACCTTTGATATTTGCCTTGCAGACCTGATTGTTTACAAAACTAACAGAAAGAGTATCGGCATCTTCTACTACATGGTTATTGGTGACGATCAGAAGCTCGGTGTCATTCTTTCCGATGATGATACCGGAACCGCAGCTTGTGGTCTCCTCGGTCTGCGGAGTCTGGGCACCGTAACCGAACATGCTGAAGTAGTTCTGTACTTCCTGTACGGACTGGTTTGTGATGGAGACGATCGACGGCATTGCGTTTTTCGCAATCGTGGAAACATCCATCGTTCCGGTGGAAGTGGAGCTTGAGGATGTGGCAGCGGCTTTTAAGAGGCTGCTGTTGGAAGTCGTCTGCTGTGCAGTGGTTGTTGCAGCGGCTGTCGTGCTTCCGGCAAAGTGGTTGACTGCCTGGAAGGTACCGCCGGCAACACCGCCGAACAGAACTGCGCTTAAGGCGATGGCTCCGATTTTTTTTGCAAGCTTAGCAGCTTTTTTGTTTTTGGAAGAAGGTTTCTTTCCGTTGAAGCTGTTCTGCTCTGCTGCCATCATGTTCTCATTATTGGTTTCGTTTTCGTTATTGTAGTTGTTTCTGTAGTCCATCATAATAAATGCTTCCTTTCTGGTATCTGTATTTTAAACTGTGTTCCGGAATCGGCTTCCGGTTTTGTTTGCTTCCTTTTTTGTTTCTATGCTTTGCAGTATAATGGGAATCTGTGATGGAAATGTAGTAAAAATGTGAAAAAAATAAGTTCTCTGGAAAAGAGAAAAGTGCTACAATAAGAAACAGAAAAATGATCAGGAAATGAGGAAGTAATAATGAATAGAGGAATAACACAGAAACAGTATCTGGGGTTGGTCCCGCCGACGGAGGAGGACGCCCGCTCCAGCCAGATGCGGATACTGGATGCATTAAAAGAGAAAGGAATCACCGCATCATTTACCCTTCCAGCGCTGCAGAAACTGTATCCCATCTGCGATGAGGCAGACTATAACATAACGGTTTCCCTCGCATGGAATGGAAGCATCTGGCAGGTGGTTGATCTGGAAGCGGGCGATACAGCAGCAGAGCATTACGGCTATGCCGCTGATCTTGGAAGTACGACCGTCGTTGTGCGCCTGGTAAACTGCAGCGACGGTACTGTGCTTGCCGAGGAGAGCGAATACAACCGCCAGACTGCCTATGGAACCGATATTCTGACGAGAATCTTTGCCTGTAAGGATAAACCGGAGGTACTGCAGGACATCCGTGCGTGTACGATGGAGACATTTACACTGCTCTTTGAAAAACTTCGCCAAAAGACAGGAATTGCGCCGTCGGATGTTCTCTCAATGGTCGTATCCGGCAACACAACGATGATCCATTTCCTGCTGGGACTGGATCCGTTCTGCGTCTTTTCATCCCCGTACGCCGTGCGCGCAGACCGCGTCGGATTCCTTCCGGCGAAAGAGATGGGATTTCCCATGAAGGGATGTGTCTACTGCGTGCCGGGAAAATCCAATTACCTGGGCGGTGATATATTAAGCGGTATGATCGCAACGGAACTCTATAAAAAAGAAACGATCAGCGTTTTTTTTGATATCGGAACGAACGGCGAGCTTGTCGTCGGAAACCGGGAATTTCTGCTCTGCGGCGCAGGCGCTGCCGGTCCGGCGCTCGAGGGCGGCGTGGTCAAAACCGGCATGCGAGCTGCAGAAGGCGCTGTTGATACGGTAAAAATAGAAGACGGGAAAATCCAGTGCCATGTAATCGGAGAGGGTAAGCCAAAGGGCATCTGCGGTTCCGGCATTATCGATCTGCTCGCGGAATTATTCCTAAATGGATGGATCAACCTGTTCGGCACCCTGCAGCCGGAGCGGTCCGAAAAGATCAAGGAAGACCCGGAGACGGGAGAGTGGTGCGTTGAATATAGTGAAGGGCTGTGCTTCTATCAGAGTGATATCGCCGAATTCCTTCGTACAAAGTCAGCAGCCTACACGATGGTTGAGTACATGATGCGTGAATCCGGCATTTCCATGGAAGAAATTGACCGGTTTTACGCGGCTGGTGCATTTGGAAAGCACGTTTCAAAGGAATCCGCCATCACGATCGGCATGTACCCGGATATGGACCGCAGCCGCCTGATCTGCGCCGGAAATACGTCGCTTGCGGGAGCAGAAAAAATCCTGCTGGATCGGACCTGCATCGACGATATTGACCGCATTCTGGACGAGATGGTCTACATCCAGTTCGGCCAGGTCGCCGCTTTCATCTCTATGATGAAAGCGGCCCAGGCAATCCCACACACGGATCTGGAGCTGTTTCCGAGTGTACAGAAGAAGCTCGAAGAAAAACAAAAAGAGAAATAATGGCAATTGCTTGACCGCAGTCGAATTGTGTCATATACTTACTATTGATAATGAGAATCAATAAGGAGTGAAATATATGACACTGAAAGAACTGCCGATCGGCAAAACAGCGACCGTCCGCACGGTAGGAGGAGAGGGCGCGCTGCGGCAGCACTTCCTCGATATGGGAATCATTCCGGGGGCGGAAGTGACGATGGTAAAGTATGCACCGATGGGAGACCCTGTGGAAGTGCGGATTCACAGCTATGAACTGACACTCCGCCTCGCCGATGCCGGACGGATTGCCATTGATGAGATGCGGGACGCTGTAAAAGAAAAAGAGCAGCCGGATGCGAAAGCAATTCCGCATCCCGGCTTTGGAGAGGGCGGAAAGTACCACAATAAGGCAGAGGAGCATCCGCTGCCGGAAGGAGAGCTGTTGTCCTTTGCGCTGGCCGGAAACCAGAACTGCGGCAAGACCACCCTGTTCAACCAATTAACGGGATCCAACCAGCACGTCGGAAACTTCCCCGGCGTGACCGTAGACCGGAAGGACGGTGAAATCCGCGGCCAGAAAAACACGCTGGTCACCGATCTTCCCGGCATTTATTCGATGTCGCCGTATTCAAGCGAAGAGATCGTCACCCGGAATTTCGTTCTGAACGAGCATCCGCGCGGCATCATCAATATTGTAGATGCGACAAATATCGAACGAAACCTGTATCTGACGATGCAGCTGATGGAACTCGACGTTCCGATGGTACTGGCCCTCAACATGATGGATGAGGTACGCGAAAACGGCGGTTCTGTGCTCGTGAACCAGATGGAAGAGAGACTTGGCATCCCGGTTATCCCGATTTCCGCTGCAAAAAACGAGGGAATCGATGAACTGGTTGCCCATGCTGTCCATGTGGCCAAATACCAGGAAAAACCGGGCAGAAAGGACTTCTGTGAGGCGAATGACCACGGCGGTGCCGTCCACCGTGCGTTGCATGCGATCATGCATCTGATCGAGGATCACGCCGCAAGGGCGGATATTCCGGTGCGGTTTGCGGCGAGCAAGCTGGCAGAGGGCGATGCGCTGATCCTGGAGCAGCTGGCCCTCGATGAAAACGAGAAAGAGATGCTCGAGCATATCGTCTGTCAGATGGAGACGGAGCGCGGCCTGGACCGCGCGGCGGCGATTGCGGATATGCGTTTTAATTTTATTGAAAAAGTCTGCCGTGAGACCGTGGTAAAACCAAAAGAGAGCCGCGAGCATGTGCGGAGCACAAAAATTGACCGTGTGCTGACCGGAAAATATACGGCTCTGCCATGTTTTGCCGGGATTATGGCGGCTGTCTTTTTCCTGACCTTCCATGTGATCGGAGCATCGCTGCAGAGTGTGCTGGAGATTCTGATCGGAAAACTGACCGAG
>ENA-ORMN01002985-ORMN01002985.1-human-gut-metagenome-genome-assembly--contig:-NODE-2985-length-13871-cov-6.168790_pt1 | contig 13871 bp, 10 predicted proteins | sample MGYA00242102_ERZ508993 | MGnify/ENA primary metagenome ERZ508993 (study PRJEB26280, sample SAMEA2338770) | human gut metagenome | biome: human gut; feature: human-associated habitat; material: faeces... | reverse complement strand
CGACGCACATCTTCTTGTATTCATAACTGTATCGCATAAAAATACCCCCAATACCGGGTGTCCAGTATTGGGGGTACATATCAGTCCCGCGCGGGTGCGCAATCAATTTTTGATGTATTCCGGGCATGCCGCGCGGATGGTCGCCTCATCCACATTCACGCGGGAAAGGTGCTTGGTCATCACGGCCTGCGCGGCCGCCACGTCCCTGCGCTCAATCGCATCGCAAATCGCCAGATGGTCGCTGATGATCTTCTGATCCTTCACCACCGAGAGCGACAGCGCGCGAACGCGGTCAAAGTGAGCCATCATGCCCTCCAGCATGCGCACGGTGTTATCCTTATGCGCGATGTGGAAGAGCAGGCGGTGGAACTCGTTATCCAGCTCCATCATATCAAACGTTCCGCTCATCTCCGGCTCTTGGGAAAGCTGCTGAAAGCGGACGTTCTGCCTGAGCTGCACGAGCGATTCCTCGGTCACGTTTTCGCAGACGATGGAGAGAATCGCGACCTCCAGCACCTCTCTAGCAAAACGAGCTTCCTCCACCAGCGCGTAATCAATCAGGCTGATTCGGCTGCCCCGCTGCGGCAGAATATCCACCAGCCCATACTGCGCCATGTCCATCAGCGCCTCGCGCACGGGCGTTCGGCTCAGGCCGAGCTGCGCGGCCAGCTCGTTTTCGCTGACCATCGCGCCGGGCTTCAGCTCCATGGAGATGATGTTCTCCTTGAGCATACGCAGCGCATACTCCCTCGCGGTTTCGGCATAGTGTCTTTCCTCAAGTTTCACGGTTTCTTACCCCAAATACGCCTCAAGCGTCTTTCGAACGGCGCCTTCGCCCGCCAGCTCGGAAACGAACATCTCCTCGATGCGGTCGGCCATGCCGATTGCGGTCAGGTCGCTGCCGAAGATATTCGCGTTGGCGAGAATCGGGCGAATCTGCCCATGATACGTTTCCGGCTTGCCGACCTCAATGCCCGCAAGCTGCGCCTGCAATTCGTCCTTCATCGGGTCGGCGGAGATTTCGATGGTTTTGCCGTCGTCACCCACGCCGAGCAGATAGCGCAGCCAGCCCGCAATTGCCAGAGAAAGCGCGGTCAGCTCGTGCAGATCCCGCCCCTTCTCCACATAGCTCTTGATCGTCTCGCCGAAGCGGATGCCGACCTTCTGGGAGGTATCCGTCGCGATGCGCTGCGGGCTGTCCGGCATGAAGGGATTCGGCAGGCGCTGCTCAACCACCTCGTCGATAAACGCCTTCGGGCTGAGGATGACCGGATCGACGACGACCGGAAGACCCTCGACGTAGCCCAGCCGCTTGACCAGCTTCACCAGCGTCTCGTCCTTCATCTCGTCGCAGATCAGCGTATAGCCGAGCATGCAGCCATACACCGCCAGCGCGGTATGCAGCGGGTTGAGGCAGGTCGTGACCTTCATGCGCTCGGTCTTGTTGACGGTCTCGCGGTCGGTCATGTAGACCCCCGCCTTCTCCAGCGGCGGACGGCCGTTGGGGAAGCGATCCTCCACCACGAGGTACTGCGGGCGCTCCGCGTTGACGAACGGCGCGATATACGTCCGCTTGGAGGTAATCACCGGGGCGATATCCTCGCAGCCGAGCTTCTCCAGCTCCTTGCAGACGGAATCGGCCGGGCGCGGCGTGATCTTGTCGATCATCGACCACGGGAACGCGACCTGCGCCTCGTCGGAGATGTAATCCACAAACGCCTGCGGCACAAAGCCCTTCTTCAGCCACTCGTCCGCCATGGTCAGCACCGCGCCGCGCAGCTTCTCGCCGTTGTGGCTGCAATTATCCATGGAGACGACGGCCAGCGGCGCCTTGCCGTTTTCAAAGCGGTGCAGCAGCATGGCGCAGACAATCGCCATCGCGCCGGTCGCCTTGTCCGGGCCGTTGTCGATATCCGCCTGAACGAACGGGAAGAACGCTCCGGCGGCGTTTTTGAGCGCGTAGCCCTTCTCCGTGATGGTGAAGGAAACCATTTGCAGGCTCGGGTCGGCGAAGACCGCCTTGAGTCGGCTCCATGCCTCCGGCACGCCCGACTGCGCCTTGATGGCCTCGCTCAGCGAGCCGAGCACGCGCTTGTCGGTCGTCGCGTCCGCGTTGAGCGTGACGGCCAGCACGAGGTTGTCATACGGCGTGTAAATCTGATCCACCACGTCGAAATCGAAGGTCTCCACGCAGGTGATGCCGCGATCCATTTCGCCCTTGGCGATCAGCGTATCGGCCAGACCGCCCACGAAGATGCGGAAGATGTTGCCCGCGCCGAAGTGCGCCCAGACCGGGTGCGCCTTCGCCTTTTCGGCCGCCGCCTGAACGTCGTATTCCGGCAGCTTGACGCCGGCGCTCTGCCACGCGGCGGTATCCTTGATTCCTTCAAACGTCAGTTTCATACGCTCATCCCCTCTTCGCGTTCTTGTCGATGGCTTCCCAGAGGCCGTTGAGGTACGCAATGCCCAGCGCGCGGTCATACAGGCCGTAGCCGGGGCGGCCGATCTCATCCCAAATCATGCGGCCGTGGTCCGGGCGGATGTAGGTATCCGGGCAGGTCTCATACGCGGCCTTCATAATCTCGTACATATCCAGATCGCCGTCGGAGGACAGGTGGCTGCTCTCGCGGAAGCGGCGGTCGCTGCCCAGATGCTTGATGTTGCGCACATGCAGGCAGCCGATGCGGTTCATCTCGCCGAAGTGGCGAACCATCGCCGGGATATCGTTCTGCACGTTGCTGCCCAGCGAGCCCGTGCACAGGCAGAGCGTGTTGCAGGGGCTGTCGTGCAGCTTCACCATGCGGTCAAAGCCCGCCTGATCGTGCGTGATGCGCGGCAGGCCGAAAATCGGCCAGCCCGGATCGTCCGGATGGCAAGCCATCTTCACGCCGACCTCTTCGCAGGTCGGGATGATGCCGTCGAGGAAATACTTGAAGTTTTCAAACAGCTTCTCCTCGTCCACGCTCTTGTAGAGCTCCAGCACGTGCTCCAGCTCGGCCAGACGGGCGGGCTCCCAGCCCGGCAGGGTGAAGCCGTTGGAGTTTTCGGCCGTGCGGCGGACGATCTCCATCGGGGTCATCGCGCCCAGCTCGGCCTCATCGTAATACAGGCTGTTGGAGCCGTCCTCCGGGATGACGCGCGCCAAATCGGTGCGCAGCCAGTCCAGCACCGGCATGAAGTTGTAGACGATGACCTTCACGCCATACTTCGCCAGATTGCGGATGGACTTGCAGTAATTCTCGATGTACCGGTCGCGCGTGGGCAGGCCGAGCTTGATATCCTCATGCACGTTGACGCTCTCGATGACCTCGCACTCGAGCCCCGCGGCATGGACCTCGTCGATATACGCCTTGATCTCGTCTTCTTCCCAGACCTCGCCCGCGGCCTTGTAATCAAGCACGCCCATCAGGCCGGTGCAGCCGGGGATCTGCTTGATCTGCTTGAGCGTGATCTTGTCGCTCTGACTGCCATACCAGCGAAACGTCATTTTCATGTTCTTCCGTTCTCCTTTCGGTTCGTTTGGTCTCATGGTGCAACGCCTTGTTGTTTACTAGTATTCTAGCACATTTTAAGGTGAATGGCTACCCTATTTTCAAGTTTTTTCCTGTTATCCGACGGCTTTTGCGCTCCGGATCAAACAATTCACGCAAAAAGAATTGCTTTTCCCGCCGCATCCAGATATACTATACTCATCCTGACGCTATAAATTAAGGAGTTGTTGATCCGATGCTGACCCTCTTTCCCAAGTTTAAGACGCGGCTGATCCTGTTTGAAGGGCTGTTTGTCGCGCTGATGGCGGCGCTCTATCTGCTCAAGCCGACGATGAACCCGATTGCGATGATCCTGATGCTGATTGTCGGCTGTCTGTTCATCGCCGCCGCGCAGTACATCAACGCCGCGAACACGCACAGCCGCCAGCTCAACCGGCTGTATAACCAGCTCGACGTGGACGGCTTTTTGAAGGAATACGAGCCGCACCTCCGGCAGAACCCGAAGAACCCCAACCTGTATATGATGGTTCGGCTGCACCTGTCCAACGCCTATGCCGCGCAGGGGCGCTTTGACGACGCGATGAAGCTGCTGGCCGCCACGGAGATTCGGGAAGGCAAAAAGCCCGAGCAGGCGCTGATGAGCCGCTTTGCCGTCACCAGCAACCTGTGCTACTGCGCCGAACAGATGGGCGATCTCGACGCGGCGAAAAAATACCTCGACGAGCTGCACGGCTACAAGAAGCAGCTCGAGGCGATTCAGGAGACGAAGAAGCCCAAGCAGCGCATGGCTTTCTCCTGCGAGCTGAACGATCAGTGCATGAAGCTGCTCTCCACCGGCAAATGCGACATTCAGGCGCTCAAAACGCAGGTGCAGCAGAACAACACCCAGCAGCTCCACCGCATCACCACCTCGCTGTGGATTGCGCGCGCCTATCTGGCCGAGCAGAACCGCCGCGAGGCCGAGAACATCCTCCAGCAGATCGTCAAGCTCGCGCCCGATCTCTACCCCGGCCGGGAAGCCGCCCGCCTGCTCGCCGAGCTGCCCGCCAAGGCGGAAGGCTGATTGTTCGTCTCTCCTTTTCAGCGCTCCGCGCTTTTGCGATTTCGGCGCGGGGCGCTGTTTTTTTGCCGAAAATCGTCTTTTTCTGTAAAAAAGGGGTTGCTTTTTCCCGTCGGCCATGATATAATCTTCCTCGCGTTGAGCAATCAAGCACCTTTAGCTCAGTTGGTAGAGCACCTGACTCTTAATCAGGGTGCCCAGGGTTCGAGCCCCTGAAGGTGCACCAGTTTTGAAACCGAAGTCGAAAGATTTCGGTTTTTTTCTATAGGAAAGTGCATGAAATCGTCCGCGAGAGCAGGGCTTTTACGCCTTGCAGGCTTCGGCGGAGGTGAGGGCGGGTTACCCGCTTTTTATGCCGGAATATAACAAAACAAGCGGAATCCGTTCAAACCGATGCGGATTCCGCTTGTTTCGCGTTTTATCGTTTGTTTCGCGTACCTCTGGTTTTGCGCGCGTTCATGCCGCTTCATTTCAGATTCGGAATACCGTTCATAATTCCCTGTCGAATCAGGGAGTCGGCTAAAACCGCCATACCCTCGGCAGATTCCGCGCAGTCCCGGTGAAGCCATGTTCTGAGCAGGCCGACAAAGCCCAGCGCACCGAACGCATAGCGGTATTCGAATTCCGTTTCATTATCCACATAGCCATTGAGCCATTCCGTGCGCAGTTTCTCCTGAATCACGTCGCTGAGCCGCTGCAAAAACTTGATATCGCCATTGTCACTCAGCAAAACCCGGCAGATTTCCTTATTTTCGGCTACGATGTGAAACACGTCCGTCAGCATGGGGCGGATGTGAGCCAGAACCGGCTCGCCCTTGTGCGCGAGGATGACTTCGTTGAGCTGTTCGAAAAGGTCTTCCTCCAGACGTTCGAGCAGATCAAATATATCCCGATAATAGAGATAAAAAGTTCCGCGATTGACGTCAACCCGTTCGGCCAACTCGCGCACAGTGATATCCTTCACCTGTTTATGCTGCATCAGTTCAATCAACCCCTGACTGAGCAGCTTTTTTGTGCGTCGAACCCGACGATCCTCTTTTTTCTCCGTTCCGTTTTCCGTTTTCATTTCTTTCATGTTCATAAGCGCCTCTTTTTCAACACATTTTTGATTTGTGTTTGTTTTTAGCCGTTTTTCCATTTTCTGTTCAATGAATAAACTGACCTTCAAAAACTGTTTATTGATTTTCATCATCAGTCCCATTATACTATCACACGTTGATAAAGTCAACGCAGTGTTCAATAATCAAATACAGTTCAAAAGGAGGAACTCTTGTGAACCGATTTGCAAGGTGGGTGGTCAAGCACCGTGTCGTCGTCGTCATCATCTGTTTGGCGCTGATGATTCCGTCCATATTCGGCATGGCATCCACTCGGGTCAAATACGACCTTTTGTATTATCTGCCGGAGGAGCTGGATACCATCAAGGGACAAAACATCCTGATGGAGGACTTTGGCAAGGGCGCTTTTTCGCTCTGTATCACCGAGGGATTAAACGAAGTCGATCAAGCCGATCTGGAAGAATCCATTCGCGGGATCCCGCATGTCGATACGGTCGTCGGCTACGCTTCTGCACTAAACGGCTCCATTCCCTCCGAAATTCTGCCGGACGATATCCGCGGACGCTTTGAAAACGGAAACGACCGCATTATCGCCGTCTTCTTCGACGATACGTCCTCCGCAGAAGGAACGATGGAGGCCATCACCGAAATCCGCAGAGTGGCGGGGGAAAAGTGCTTCGTTTCAGGCCTGTCCGCCGTGGTTACGGATACCAAAGCGCTTGTGGAGGATCAGGAAGGCATTTACGTCGCCATCGCCGTCGCGCTTTGCTGCGTCGTGCTGATGCTGACGATGGATTCGTTCCTGCTGCCGCTGATCTTCCTGTGCTGCATCGGCGTTTCCATCCTCTGGAACATGGGCAGCAATTACCTGATGGGGGAAATTTCTTATATCACCAAGGCGGTTGCGGCGGTGCTTCAGTTGGCCGTAACGCTGGATTATTCCATCTTCCTTTGGCACAGCTATAAGGAACAGAAGACGCTTTGCAGCGACCGCGATGATGCGATGGCCGCCGCAATCGGGCAGACGTTCTCCTCGATTGTCGGCAGCAGCCTGACGACGGTTGCGGGCTTCGTCGCGATTTGCTTTATGAGCTTCACGCTCGGCCGCGATCTCGGCATCGTCATGAGCAAGGGCGTTATCCTCGGCGTGCTGGGCACGGTGACGCTGCTCCCGTGCGTCATCCGCATGATGGATAACCTGATTACAAAGACCTCGCACAAGCCGCTCCTGCCCAGCGTGGCGAGCATCAGCCGTTTCATCGTCAAGCATTACAAGGCGCTTTGCGCGCTGGCCGTCGTGCTGTGCATCCCGGCGTTCTACGGTTACAGCAACGTAAACGTATACTATGATATGAGTTCGTGCCTGCCGGAGGATCTCCTGTCCGTGAAGGCCAATGAAAAGCTCTCCGAATCCTTCGACGTTTCCACCAACCATCTGGTTCTGATTGATGCCGACGTTTCTCAGAAGAATGTCATCGCCATGACCCGTGAGTTTAAGCAGGTGGACGGCGTTCAGAATGTGCTGTCGCTGGACAGCCTGCTGGGCAGCAACATTCCGGAGAGCATCCTTCCGGATGCAGGCATCAGCCTGCTCAAGAGCGATCGCTACCAGATGATGCTGATTTCCTCGTCCTATGTCATCTCTTCCGACGCGGTCAACCAGCAGATCGACGAGCTGAACGCGATCCTCAAGAAATACGACGAGGGCGGCATGCTGATCGGCGAAGCGCCCTGCACGAAGGATCTGATCAACTGCACCGACCGCGACTTCAAGGTGGTCAGCGTCATCTCCATCGCCGCGATTTTCGTCATCATCGCGTTGGTGCTCAAATCGTTCTCTCTGCCGATTCTGCTCGTCGCCATGATCGAGCTTGCCATTGCGCTCAACCTGTGTATTCCGTACTTCACGGGAACGACGCTTCCGTTTGTCGGCCCGATCCTGATTTCGACCATTCAGCTCGGCGCGACGGTGGATTACGCCATTCTGATGACCACGCGGTATAAGCAGGGCAGAATGGCGGGCAAGGAGAAAAAAGTGGCGGTGGGCGAGGCGGTCGCCGCGTCCGCGCAGTCCATTCTGGTCAGCGGCGTCAGCTTCTTTGCTTCGACGTTCGGCGTCGGCCTGTATTCCAACGTGGATATCATCTCTTCGATGTGCAGCCTGATTGCCCGCGGCGCGCTGTGCTCGGTGGCGGTCGTGCTGTTCCTGCTGCCTGCAATGCTGCTGCTTTGCGACGGCTTCATCGTCCGCACCACGGTTGGCATGAAGAAAAAAGCGTAAATTTCGATCAGACAGAAAGAAAGGATGGAAAACCTATGAAAAAGCATGCGGTAGCGCTGCTGACAGCGCTTTGCGTGGCGGCTGGCTGCACGGCTAGCGCCGATACGGCCAAGCACGAGCGCGTTTATGTGGTTATCAATCACGACGGTGAGGTGCAGACCCTGCTGGACAACGTTCACCTTGAAAATGGTGACGCGCTGGATGTGCTCTCGGATCGCACGATGCTGAAGGATATTGAAAACGTCAGCGGCCATGAAACGTTCACCCTCGACGGTGAAACGCTGACCTGGCAGGCCGACGGCAGCAGCATCATCTATCAGGGCACGTCCGATAAGCGCCCGGACGTTCTTCCTCACGTCAGCTTCACGCTGAACGGCGAAAGCGCCACGGCGGAAGAAATTAAAAACGGTCAGGGCGTTGTGACGATGGACGTCAGCTTCATGGTGGCGGAAAATGTTCCGTATCTTGCCCTGACTCTCATGCCCATCGACGACGCTACGCTGACCGACGTGAGCGTGGAGAACGGAAAAATCGTGAGCGACGGCAGCCATAAGCTGCTGATTGGCTGGGCGGTTCCGGGCATGGACACCGACGCCGATCTGCCGACGCATTTCACCCTGACGGCTACGGCCGACCACGCCGACTTGAGCTGGATGATGACGCTGGCGACCAGCGACCCGATCGACTGGCTTTGCAGCGCGGCCGATGAAAGAATCGGCGATTTGAACGACAACGTCAATGAGCTGAAGACGGGTTTGACCGCGCTGTGTGACGGCGAAGCGCTGCCGGAGGGCGAGGGAACGCTGCACGATGGTCTTTCCGCGCTGTTCACGCTGTATGATGGCGTTGCGGCGCTTAATGACGGTGCCAAATCCCTGAGCGACGGCGCCAAGAGCCTCGATGACGGCGCATCTGAATTGGAAACGGGTCTGACAACGCTTGTCGCCAACAACGACGCGCTGAATCAGGGCGCGGCACAGCTTTTCAGCGCCGTGCTCGCGACAGCCAATCAGCAGCTCGCGGCGGCCGGACTGGATGCGGCCGGAATCACGCTGCCGGAACTGACGAGCGAAAACTACGCCGACGCTTTGGATGCGGCGCTGGCCCAGCTCAACCCCGAAACACTGCTTGAAACCGCCAAGGAAACGGCGCGCGCACAGGTGAAGGCCGAAGTGATGAAGCAGGAAAAGGCGGTTCGAGAGGCCGTTTCTCAGGCGGTCAAGGCGCAGGTGCTGGAAGGTGTGCTTGCGCAGAGCGGCCTGAGCATGACGGCAGAGGATTACGGCAAGGCGGTCGAAGCCGGTCAGGTGACGCACGAACAGGCACAGCAAATCAGCGCGACCGTCGAACAGATGATGAACAGCGACGACGTCAAGGCCAAGCTGGAAGCCGCCGTTGCCGAACAGATTGACGCGCTTGTGGAGCAGAATCTGGCGGACGAATCCGTTCAGAAGCAGCTTGAAGAGGCCATTGCGCCCGCGAAAGCCGGTTATGATGCGCTCAATTCCCTCAAAACGCAGTTGGATTCCGTCCATACGTTTGTAACCGGGCTGAGCAGCTACACGGATGGCGTCAGTCAGGCGGCGCAGGGAGCGACTACTCTGCACGCCGGCAGCACGCAGCTCTCCGACGGCGCAGTGCAGCTGAGCGATGGCACAGCCCAGCTTGCCGACGGTCTTGACGCGCTCAAGCAGACGTTGAATGCCGACGTTCTGCCGCTGCTCAACGGCGACGTGCAGAAAGCGCTCGACGTGTTCGAAAACACCAAGAATCAGCTTGCCGCCGAAGTCAGCTTTGACCTGATCGACGACGGCATGGCGCACGATATGGTTTACATTATCCGCACGGATCTGAACAAATAAGGTCATTGGGCAAAATGCCGCTCGGTTTGAAACGCCGGGCGGCATTTTTGCTCTGAAAGCGCAAATTCGCCGGTTTTCGAATTGACGAAACCGCCGTTTTTCGTTACAATGGAGATGGTATGTAAATTGAGTTTTGACGGATTTGGGGTTTTGAAACAAGTCAGGAGGCAACCGGCAGTGCCAGAAAAAAAGGGGCATGGCCTTCATCGGTTTCCTTCGCGGAAAGGCGGTTTTATACACATGGCTGCAAAAGAAATTCGCCGCGCAAAGCTGCGCGAACGAATGTTTGGTGATCGGGCGTTTTACGCGGAGATGATCTCCGTCGTCGTGCCGATCATCATTCAGAACACGGTATCCAACGTCGTCAGCCTGCTGGATAACGTGATGGTCGGACGCGTCGGCACGCTCCAAATGTCGGCGGTTGCGATTGTCAATCAGCTTCTCTTCGTGTTCAACCTGTGTATTTTCGGCGGTTTGGCCGGCGCTGGCATTTTTGCCACCCAATACGCCGGCGCGCACGATCACAAAGGTGTTCGCGACTGCTTCCGCGTAAAGTGGATGATCTCGCTATCCATGCTGGCCTGCGCGCTGGCCGTATTCATCGCGCTCCCCAAGCAGCTCATCGGCATGTATCTGGCGGAGGAAACGGCGCAGGCAGATGCGGCCGCAACGCTCGGTTTCGGCATGGATTACCTGACCGTGATGCTCTGGGGGCTGCTGCCCTTCGGCGTAACGCAGGTCTATGCCAGCACGCTGCGCGAGGTGGGCGAAACGCGGCTCCCGATGCTGGCCAGCGTGGCGGCGATTCTCGTCAACCTTGTGTTCAATTATTTCCTGATTTTCGGCAAATGCGGTTTCCCGGAGATGGGTGTAACCGGCGCGGCGATTGCGACGGTGCTTTCCCGCTATATCGAAACGGCGATTATCGTGGTCTATACGCATACCCGAAAGGAATATTTTCCCTTTATTCACGGCGCATACCGCAGTCTGCGCGTTCCGAGTCCCCTGATGAGCGGCATTTTGCGCCGGGGCACGCCGCTGCTGGTCAACGAATTTTTGTGGTCATCCGGCATGGCGGTGCTGCTTCAGTGCTATTCCGTGCGCGGGCTTGACGTTGTGGCCGCCTGCAACATCGCCACGACGGTGAGCAACCTCTTTAAGGTCGTCTTCCTGTCGATGGGCAACGCCGTGGCCATCATGGTGGGGCAGGCGCTCGGCGCGAACGATATCGAGCGGGCAAAAAACTGCACATGGCGATTGATGACGGCGGCCGTCGGTTCAAACCTGTTTATGAGCATTCTGCTGATTCTCTTTGCGCCTTCCATCCCGCATATTTACAATACGGAGCCGCACGTTCGGCAGATTGCAACGCAGCTTCTCTATGTCATCGCCATGATGATGCCCGCCTATTCGTTTTCGCATTGCTGCTACTTTACACTCCGCTCCGGCGGCAAGACGATCATCACGTTTTTGTTTGACAGCGTATTTACCTGGTGCGTCAACGTGCCGACAGCGTGGCTTCTGGCCTATCGAACGGGCATGGGCATTGTGCCGCTGTATTTCTGCGTGCAGGCGCTGGAGCTGATCAAGGTCGTCATCGGCTTTGCGCTGGTCAAAAAAGGCGTGTGGATTCACAACATCGTTGCGCCGGTAGCGGAGAAGGAAGCGGCCGAAAAATAAAGCCGCACATATCAAAAAAGCAGGAGGCGACGTTCGGTCGTTTCCTGCTTTTGCTTATTCCTGTTCGTCCTTCAACGCTTCCAGCGCCTGCCGTGCCTCCGCGTAGCCGTAGCCGCGCCGCGCAAGCGCGGCAAAAATTTTCTGCCTGTCTTTGGGGTCTGCGAGGTTCTTGCCGGAAGCGGCCTTTCTGGCCGCTTTGAGCGCGCCGGAAAGCATGTCGTCGTGGTCGATGGCCGACAGGGCTTCGTCAATGGCCTCGCTGTCTACACCCTTCTGGCGAAGCTCCATACGGATGCGGCGCGCGCCCATGCCCTTTGTCGTGCGCGAAGCCGCCCACTGCTCGGCGAAATCCGTATCGTTGATATACCCGGCTTCGTCAAGGCGCGCCATCACGCGGGCAATCGTCCGCTCCGGATAGGCGTTCTTGCGCAGGGCATCCGCGATTTCCTGCTGGGTTCTTGAGCGCATGGCCAGCAACGCGACGGCTTTTTCCATCGCAAACGGATAGGACCGTTCCAGCAGAAACGAATCGAACGCCTCGCGGTCAAACGGCGTTCCGCTGCGATAGGGGCGCTCCTTGAGCATGGCGCGCGGCATCGCAAGGGTTTCGCCGGTAGAAAGAACCAAAGTGGCGCGCCCGTGGCTGCGTTGAACGCTGATGAGTTTGGTTTCCATCATCAGGCCTTGCTGCGCCGCTCTTCGAGCATGCCGCGCTTGAGCTCATAAAGGGGCTTGGACAGATCAACCTTGTAGCGGTGAGGGCTGTGCAGACGCTTGTATTCATCCCAGAAGGTTTCCATTTCGCGCTTGGCGTATTCGGAAATTTCGGAGAGCGTCGGCAGCGTATAAACCAGCTCGCCGTTTTCAAAGATCGGCGCAAGCAGTGGGCGAACCTCATAATCGCAGAGCGTCATCTTTTTCCACGTGTTTTCGGGATCGAAGATTTCAAGCGGTTCGCCGGAGGAATAATCCTCGTCCTCCAGCGCAATCAGATCCGCCAACGCTTTTCCGCTGAGCCTGTCGTAGAAGCGATAGAGGCGCTTAACGCCCGGATTGGTGATCTTCGCCGGGTTCTCGGAAATCTTGATGCGCGGCTCAAATTTGCCGTTCACCTCTTCGGCGGAGAGCTTGTACACGCCACCCAGCGCAGGGTTATCCATGCTGGTAATCATGCGCGTGCCCACACCCCAGACGTTGATCGCCGCGCCCTGCGCCTTCAAATCCCAGATAACCTCTTCATCCAGGTCGCCGGAAGCAAAGATTTTCGCGTTCGGGAAACCGGCCTCGTCGAGCATCTTGCGCGCCTGTCGGCTCAGGAAGGCGAGATCGCCGCTATCCAGACGGATGCCCATCGGTTCATAGCCCTTGGCGCGCAGTTCGCCGAACACGGTGATGGCGTTCGGAACGCCGCTGGCCAGCGTGTCATAGGTATCCACCAGCAGCAGGCAGTTTTTCGGAAAAACCTCGGCGTATGCGCGGAAAGCGCTCAGCTCGTCCGGGAAGGACATAACCCAGCTATGCGCGTGCGTGCCGCCGACGGGCACGCCGAAGATGCTGCCGCTCGTCGAGGCGTTGTCCAGCAGGAAGGCGTCCTTGAGCGACATGGCGAACGGGATGCCGTAGCGTTTTTTGAGGTGGGCGACGCCCAGCGTGTGGTCGAAGTGGCCGTGGGTGTTGGCCGCCAGGACGGGCCGGAGCCCGTGTTCGGCGATGAAATTGTCGAGCGCGGCGTCCTCGCGCGGGTTGCTGTTGCCGGCGTCGATGACGACGGCTTCGAGCGTGTCGTCCCAGACGACATAGGTGTTTTCCTGGATAGGATTGAATTGAAGGCAGGCTATTTTCATGGTGCTGGCGTTTTTTTTGCGGTTCCTGTTTCCGGAAAGACAGTGCGGGCCGGATGCCGGCTGTCTGCCTGTCTGGGCGGAGTATATTTCCTGCAAATATAGTGCTTTTTGCCGGATTTTACCTATCTTTATGACCCGAATAAACTCTCTTGGATGAAACGATTGGTTACTTTGTTCTTCGTGCTGGCCGTGTGCGGCACGGGGGCGGTGGCGCAGGAAGGCGCCTATAAGACGGTGAAGGATATTGCCTACCGCGATGCCGCGGGCGATGGGAACATCGACACGATGTGCCGGCTGGATATTTATTATCCGGTCGGGAAAACCGGCTTTTCGACCGTGGTATGGTACCACGGCGGCGGGCTGACGGGCGGACGGCGCGAGATCCCCGAGGCATTGAAAGACAAGGGCCTGGCCGTGGTGGGCGTGGAGTACCGCCTCTCGCCGACGGTGAAGGTCGCCGACTGTGTCGACGATGCGGCCGCAGCGGCGGCATGGGTGGTGAAGCACATCGCCTCGTACGGCGGCGACCCCGGGCGGGTGTTCGTGGCCGGGCATTCGGCAGGGGGTTACCTCACGTCGATGATCGGGCTGGACA
>ENA-ORMN01002953-ORMN01002953.1-human-gut-metagenome-genome-assembly--contig:-NODE-2953-length-13975-cov-4.624856_pt1 | contig 13975 bp, 15 predicted proteins | sample MGYA00242102_ERZ508993 | MGnify/ENA primary metagenome ERZ508993 (study PRJEB26280, sample SAMEA2338770) | human gut metagenome | biome: human gut; feature: human-associated habitat; material: faeces... | reverse complement strand
CCTGCCGATGGTCTCGTCGGTGATCGCCCAGCTGAAGAGCCTGCCAAACTTGCTGGCGTCCAGCGCAGCGCGCAGCTTTGCCGCCACCCATGCTTTGCGTTCGGCACCGCGCTTGGTGCCCTGGATCTCATGCTCGGCGCGCTCGATCAGGTCAAGCACCAGCGGGCGGACGGTCGCGCCGTAGCCCAGCCGGATGGCACCGAGGACGTAAAAGGCAAAGCCGCCCAGCATCAGGACAAGGGCAAGCCAGCCGGGGACAACGTTCAAGATATTGGTCAATACTGCTTCCATGGTCAGATCCCTTTCTCTCAGTTGATGATCGCGCTGATGCCGCGCTTGGCGACAAAATCGCGCTGCTTATGCTTTACCTCGGCCGCGTAGTCGAGGGCGGCGTGCATATCGCCGTTACAGTGTGCGTCCGGGATGCGCTGCACGGCTTTGGCGGTGGCTTCTCCCAGCGCGATTGCGGCGAGGGAGCTTTCGTACAGGTTCGTCTCGAACTCCTCACGGGCTTTCTCTGCCGCCTCCTGGGCTTTGAGTTTTGCTTCTGCTTCTTTCTTTGCCGCTTCTGCCTTCTGGGCTTCCAGCTCACGGGCACGGAGCCTGTCGCTGGTCCGCTTGATAATGCGGAGGACGATGAAGATAGAAAGGGCAATGATAAGGAAATTCAGGATCGTCTGGATCCATTCACCCCACAGGATCGCAATCTCCGCAGAGGTTTCGGTTTCTTCCTGCAACACGGTCTTCCAGCCATCAAGACTGATGCCGCCGGTCAGCAGGGATATCACGGGGTTGATGATGTATTTGACCAAGCCGTTCACGATCAGATTGAACGCATTACCGATGACCACGGCAACGGCAAGATCCAGGATATTGCCTTTGGTAATGAATTTTTTGAAGTCTTTCCAGAAGCCGCCGGCTTCTTTCAGTGCTTTTTGCTTTGTCTTTTTCCGCTTTTCGATTTTCTGTGCTTTTTCAGCGGCTTCAATCCGCTGTTCCAGTACGGCGATATCTTCCTGTGCCATAATAAAGTCTCCTTTTTCCTCTTTTCGGTCGTATTTTTTCTGTCTTTAATTATACCTGATTTATGGCATTTTGTCAAGGGAAAACGGGCGATTCTGTCGGGAAATAACAGGAAAAGCCGGATTTTCGGTCGATTTAATAGCGGGTGGCATTTTCCAGCAGATGCGCCGAGCGATTCATCACTTCACGCAACAGATCGTCCGGCGATTCGTCGCCTTTTGCCGCAAATTTCAGATGCTTTGAGAGTGCGGCAAACGCCTGACATCTTTTCGGATCGGTGCCGTGAAGGTCACTGCCGAAGGCAACGAGACGGTCGGATTGCAGAAACGGCAACAGCTTTTTCCTGCCGAAAACAGAGAGCAGGGCGGTGGCGTTGATCTGGGCATAGGCGCCGTCTTCAAGCAGAGAGTTGAAGCCGTCCCCAAGCGCCGGGAGATACCGGTCCACGTGGGCAAGCACGACGGTGTAGCCCTGATGGATCAGCTCCTCCACCGTTTCAAACATCAGGGAATTTACACCCTGAAAGGGGAATTCGATCAGCAGAACGTTGGTGCCACGGATACAGAGCTTTTCCAGTTGCGGCATCCGGTGGATGTTGTCGCAGAGCAACACCTCCGCTCCCACGCAAAGCTCGGGGGCGGTGATATTCTTGCGGATGCTCTGGATGCTCGCAAGCGAGCTGTCCACCGCTTCGCAGAAAGAAGCCACCGATACCTGGCTGGGATAGAAATGCGGAGTTGCCACGGCAACGTCCACGCCGGAGGAGCGCATCAGCGCAAGCTGAGCCGTGAATTCCTCAGTGGAAGCGCAACCGTGGTCCACACCCGGCAGGATATGAGAATGAAAATCTATGGTATACAGATTTCCAGGCATAGTCGTTGTTTCCTTTTTAAGTTATTTGGCGGAACCGGAAGAAGTATAGTGGTTTCCGTAGTATTTTTTGTAGGAGCCTTTGGTATTGATCCCGTTGAGAACGACGCCGAGCACCTTGGCGCCTACCGCTTCAATGGCGGAAATGGTCTGATTGATCTTCTGGACGTTGTCCTTTTCCGCACGTATCGCAACGATATATCCGGTGATATTCTTGCAGGGTGCCAGAGCGTCGGTGACGATGCCGACCGGCGGAAAATCAATAAAGACGGTGTCGTATTGCTGGCGCCATTTCCGGATGAACTGCTCCAGCCGGTTGCTCATCATCAGCTCGGAGGGGTTCGGCGGAGTTCTGCCGGCGGTAATCAGGTCAAGCGACAGATCCGGAATATGACGGATTACGTCGGTATCGTCGGCGGCAATGCCGGAAAGCAATTCGCTCAGTCCATTTCCGCCGCTTTCCAGACCGAACAGACCCTCCTGCGTGGAGTGGCGCATATCGGCGTCCACCAGCAGGACCTTCTGACCGGCGTAGCAGAAAGAAATGGCAAGATTGGCAATGATGGTGCTTTTTCCCACCGCCTCGTTGGCGGAGGTGATGCCCCAGACCGGGCAACCGCCCTCGTCGTTGACGGTGTACATCAGATTAGTGCGGAGCCGGTTAAAAGACTCCCGGATCGCAAAGGGCGTATTTTCGTTCAGTAATTTGGAAGACATAGAGCCAGAGGTGCTGTTCATGACCGACCCTCCTGTTTGTTTTTCATATCAAATTTGCTGTCCCAGCGGGGAACCACGCCGAGGATCGGGACCGAAAGCATTCTCTTGGCGTCTTCCTCCGAACGGATGGTATAATTCATCAGGCTGTGCAGGAAGAACAGCAGGTAAGAGACCACAAGGGCAATCAGAGCGGCAATGAGCGCAGTGCGCATTACGTTGGGACCGTCAGGACGGGCGGTATCTGCCTGCCGCAGGCGCAGAGGCACAACGCACTCGATGCCTTCGGTCTGCGGGGTCGTGTTGGCTTTTGTGATCGTGGCGATCATGTCCGGAGCTTCTTTTTCAATGTTGGAGATGATCAGGTTGGAAAGCTTTGCATCGTGCGTGGTGACGGTGATCGAGAACTGAGAGGAGGTTGCGTCTGCGGTAGCCTCCAGCATACTGCGGATAGCGCCGGACGACACGTCGTAGCCGTTGTCGGAAAGATAGTCGCTGACCTCTTCCAGCATATCGTCGCCGTTGATTACGGCGATGTAGTCGTTGGCAAGGTATTCCTTGACGCCCTCAAGGGCAGACTGCGTGTAGTTTGCATTGGGATTCCGGTTGATGATATGGAACTGCACGCTGGCGCAGTATTTTTTTGGAACCAGAAACTGGACGAAAAGTCCGGTTACCAGAGCCGCCGCAAGTGTGATGAGAATCAGGACGAGCCAACGCTTTTTCAGTACGTTGAGCAGATCGGACAGGGTTATTTCACCTTTCATGAGTATCCTCCAGAACAAGAAGCAAAATAGAAAATTCCGGCGACCCGGAGACCTTTTTCGGAAAATTCCGGGCTTATTTTGTGTAAAACGACAAAATCACACCGGTTTTATTATAGCATAAGAAGTCGGTTTTGTCAATCGGAAAAATGGTTTTGCAAAGATTTTGTCGAATTTTCCCGACGGGATTTTTCAGGACTTGTTTTTGCTTTCGGAGTGGTTGTGACAGTGGTCGGTGAAGAACCCCTCCAGATTGATGGTATAGACGCCGTTTTCGTCCTGCGTAAAGCCGATGGCACGCAACAGCTTGTCATCCGGCTGTTTTCCGCTGTAAAAGGCGCTGTGAACGCCGCACAGGTCGATGAAATTCAGCGTGCCACGCCCCATGATGAAAAGCGCCTCAAAGGAGTCGCCGTCCTCCGCCGGGGCAAGATCGGTGATCTCTCCGCCGTGGCTGGTGAGCCGGAACTGACAGATGCCGGCGAGCTTGTCGTCCACCGTTGCCGCATATGCCAGCATATCGGGGTTGTAGGTCACGCCGCACTTCAGACAGATTTCCTCCTGGCGAAGCTTGGACTGGATGGGTAATACTTTCAGCATAATGTAAGATCCTTTCTGAAAAAGCGGATAGCGTCTTGTGCGGCGCTTACTGTGCTTGTCCGGACAGGTCGGAAAGCTCCCGGATCTCCTCCGGGGTGAGGGGGCGCCATTTTCCGACGGGAAGCCCGTCGAGCGTGATCGTGCCGATTGCGATCCGGCACAGCCGGGTGACCTTCAGGTTTACCGCCGCACACATTTTCCGGATCTGGCGGTTTCTGCCCTCAAACAGGGTCATTTCCAACAGGGTGGAAGAACCCTCATGCCCGAGAAGCCGGACCTTGACCGGGCGGATCCGGTAGCCGTCGATCACCATGGGTTGTCCGAGCTTGCGGAGGGTTTGGGGGCTCCATTCTCCGGTCACCGTGACCCGGTAGATCTTCGGCACGGTGTGGCGGGGGTGGGTCAGTCGCTCTGCAAGCGCCCCGTCGTCGGTCATCAGGAGAGCGCCCTCAGAGTCCATGTCCAGCCGTCCCACCGGATAAATGCGGCTTCCCGCATCGGCGGTCAGCATTGCCACGGTGGGGCGTCCCCGGTCGTCGCTTACCGTAGTGACGTAGCCACGGGGTTTGTGAAGCAGTATGTATTTTTTCGGTGTGCTTGGGGGAAGCACCGGTTTGCCACGGTACTCCACTTTGTCGCACGACGGGTCAATGCGCATCCCGAGGGTTGCAGGGGCGCCGTTGACCGTGACACGCCCGGCGAGGATCTCCGCTTCGGCGGCACGCCGGGACATTACGCCGCAGTCGGTAAAATATTTTTGCAGCCTGATTTTTTCCATAGTCCTATCCGATCATCCGAAAATGCGGGCAAAAAATCCCTTTTTGACCGGCTCCCGTTTTTCGACGTTTTCTGCGGCGACCAGCAGGGATTCCGCCTGGGCGCCGTCACATTCGCAGGTTACCCGCCCCAGCACCGTTCCTGCCGGGACCGGCGCAAATTCAAAGCGGTGCCAGACTTCCACACGGAAGGTGACCTCCCCGTGCTCTTTCGGAAGCAGGAGAGTAAGCGCCTGCGTGTTGGCAAGGAGCACCGTTTCCTTTTCGCCGTCGGTGACAGGCAGGGCATAGGTGTAGGCGCCGATGTCCGACACCGTCAGCCGCTCGTAGTGCGAGAAGCCATAGTCCAGCATCCGGGTGTGGTCGTTCCAGTCGTCCGGAGCGTTCAGCGTAACGGCGACAAGGCGAAGCCCCTCCCGCTCGGCGGCGCTGACAAGCGTGCGTCCGGTCTTTTTGGTAAAGCCGGTTTTGACGCCGATTGCTCCGTCGTAGAGGCGGAGAAGCTTATTGTGATTGACAAGGACCCGGGTGCCCTCCTTTCCGCAAAGCGGAATGGCCTTTTTGTAGGTGGACACGATCTGACGGATCGTCGGGTTTTGCAGGGCGTGTGCCGAAATGATCGCCAGGTCGTAGGCAGTGGTATAGTGGTCCTCGTCGTACAAGCCGTTCGGGTTTACAAAATGGGTGTCCTGCAAGCCAAGCTCACGGGCGCACTGGTTCATCCGGTCGGCAAATTCCTCCACGCTGTCGGCAACCGTCAGGGCGAGCGCCACGGCGGCGTCGTTTGCCGAGGATAAGAGCAGGGCATACAGGAGCTGTTCCACAGTCAGCTCTTCTCCCTCCACCAGATATACCGACGAGCCTTCCACGCCGACTGCCGCTTTCGGGATGCGGACGGTGTGGGAGAGGTCGCAGCTTTCCGCCACGACAAGAGCCGTCATGATCTTGGTGGTGCTTGCCATTCCCAGGCGCCGGTGGGCGTCCTTTTCAAACAGGACACGACCGGAGGCGGCGTCGATCAGAACGGCGCTTTGCGCCGAGACCGAAAGCGAGGCTTCGGCGGCGACGTCGTCCGGTGCAATGGGCGCCGCAAGGAGCGGCACGGGAAAGGCGAGGGCGAGAGAGAGGGCAAGGCACAGAGCAAGTATTTTCCGGGGCATGAAAGCATCCTTCCGTTTCTTTTCGTGATTGCCGGGGGCGGGTGCCCGTCAGCAATATATTATATGGAAAGAAGACGCCGGAAAATGATTGAGATGAGAAAAAATCAGACCTCTTCCTTGCTGTCCTTGGAGAAAATATCCTTGATCTTGGCAATGATATCGGGGGTGCGCTCTACGAAATCGGCGATTTGGTCCACCGGATCGGGCTTGCCCTTCTGGCTGACGTTGATGAATTCCACGTCACCGTCGGAATCCACGACCAGAAATCCGACCGGAGCCACCGTAAGTCCGGTTCCGCCGCCACCGCCGAAGTTCTGCGGGCGGGCAGGGGACTCCTGCTTGTTGGCGTAATCCACACCGCCGGAGGCAATGCCGACCGAGATTTTGGAGATCGGGATGATAACCGTTCCGGCAGGCGTATTGATGGGATCGCCTACCATGGTGTTGGCGTCTACCATGGAGCGGATGTTTTCCATGGACGAGCGGATAATTTCCGGAATTTTGTTTTCGTTTGCCATAATTTAAAAATCCTTTCGGTATTTATTTTCAGGTTTTTATACGAAGTGCGTTACGATGCACAGCGTTTACGGTTTCTTTGCCGCCGCAGGCGATTTCTTGACGTCTGCCGGGGGCTTTGGCGGGGTGTGCGGAGCGTTTGCGTTCTTTTTGATAAGACCGGAAACCTTGTGGCGGATAAAGGTGAACAGGGCGCCGAAGGCGATGTCAAAGACGTGCCACACACGCAGGGAAAAGGAGATGAGAATGTCGGCGTCCATCGAGTCGGCGCAGAAGTCGGCACGGATGTCTACGTCCGCCATGTCGGGGACACGGAACGTCTTTACTGATTCCAGGACCGGGTAGAGCAGAGCGACCGATTCGGTCACGGCTCCGTAGGCAATGGCGGTGGTTGCGGCGTCTCCCGTGGCTACCGTCAGGTGCAGTCGGGCAACGTCGATCCGCAGATGACCGAAAAACTTGCGGATCACTTTCGCCGCAAGCTTGCGGCACAGCGAGATCAGATCCAGAATTTCGGACAGGCTTTTCTTGGGTTTCTCCGTCGGATGTTCCTTTTCGTGTTGCTTTTTTTTCTGCTTCTCCGCCTTTTTGGCACGCTTCTTGTCCGCCTTTTTCTCAAGCTTTTTGCGGATCTTCTGCGCCTTGGAGCGGCTCATACTATGCGGTCCTTTCTTCTCCCGCTTCGGAAGAATACGGAACCGGAAACAAAGTACCTGCACCGACATCCCAAATTCTCCGTCGTATGCAATGGTCAGCTTCGCACGCAATGAAAAAAGAAATACGAAAAACAACAGGAGTATACCGATTACAATCAGCGCAGTCATATATCCTCCTATAAGATGCTCTTACTTTTCTTTTAAAAAAGAAAAGTAAGCAAAAGAAAACATTGGCAAGGGGGGAAATGTTGATTCCTTTAACAGTTTGCTTTTGAAAAAGAAAAGCAAGCAAAAGAAAACATTGGCAGGAGTTTGAATGTTGGCTCCTTTAACGGTTTGCTTTTGAAAAAGAAAAGTAAGCAAAAGAAAACACTGGCAGGGAATTAAGAACATTAACATATCTATTTCAGTATTGCCGCATCCCGCTTCAAACAAACGGAATCGGTAAACTTCCACAGAAACTTTTTCTTCCCCTTGCCTGAAAGTTCTTGAAAGGGGTTCGGGGAAAACTTCTTTCAAGAAGTTTTCTCCGTCGCATCCTCCGCCTCCTCCTCTTCCTCTAAAGAGGTGACGCCGGAGTGTTCGTCTGGCGGGAGTTCGTCGCCATCTTCGGGGGCTACGGGCGTGTCTTCCTTGGGGGGCAGGAGGGTTTCGGTTGCCGGAAGTTCGGCGAGCGAGCGAAGCCCGAATACCCGCAGGAATTTTTCGGTTGTGATATAGAGCATAGGTCTGCCGGGGGCGTCGAGCCTGCCGCACGCTGCGATCAGGTCCTTGTCGATCAGGGAATTGAAAGCGTAGGAGCTGTCCACGCCACGCACCTGATCCACAAAGCTTCGGGTGACCGGCTGATTGTAGGCGATGACCGCCAGCACTTCCATAGAGGAAGCCGAAAGGTTTCCGCCACGCCGGATGCCGAGCGCCTCCCGGATATAGGGGGCATACGGCTCCTTGGTACAGAGCTGACAGCTTTCGTCAAAGACCAGGAGCGCAATGCCACGCTTGGATTTTTCGCCGTTGTATTCCTGGCTCATGTGCTCCACAAGCTTTTTCGTGTTGCGCACGTCCAGTCCCAGAACCTCGGCAAGCTTGCTGTATTTTACCGGGTAGCCTGCCGCAAACAGGATCGCCTCAATGGCGCCCTCCAGATTTTTCAGTTGATTGATTTGTTCTTCCATGGGCGTTTGCCGGAAAACGGCAATCTCCTCTCATTCAGTCTGTGTCGTGTTGTCTGCGCTTTCTTCGGTTTCCTGCCCGGCGTCCTCCGCCTCCTCGTCGCCGACGTCCGGATTCAGAATGAACCGGGTCGAGGCGGTCAGCAGAGCGTTTTCGGCGTCAATGTCGTCGGCGATCAGAAGCCTCCGGAGCTTGACCAGCTCCAGAACCCCGAGAAAGGAAGCGATCAGGTCGGGGAGCGTGACCTCGTCGATAATCAGCTCCTCCAGAGAAGCCGCCCCACGCTGTTCCATGGTCTTGAGCAGGGAAACGATCTTGATTTCCACCGGAATAATCGGCTTGCTGATCATGGGAGTGAAAGCGGTGTTGGCTGCCTTTTCCAAGGCGTTGTTGTAGGCAATGATCCGGCGGATCGCCGTGCACAGGGAGGTAACGTCCTGATCCTGTACGTAGGTTTTGTCCACCGAAATTTCGTCGGTGTCCTTGACCATCCGCCCGCTGTAATAGGCGTAGAGGGGAGAGAGCTTGGCGCTGGCTTCCTTTGCCTGCTGATAACGGAGCAGGGCGTCGGTCAGCTGAGCACGGGGATCCTCTTCTTCCTCTTCCGCACGGGGCAGGAGCATCTTGCTTTTGATCAGCATCAACTCGCTTGCCATCACGATAAATTCCGAGGCAATGTCCATGTCCATTTCCTGCGCCTCGGTGATGAATGCCATGTACTGGTCGCAGATAATGGCAATGGGAATATCGGTAATGCTGACCTTGTTTTTCTGGATCAGCGTCAGCAGAAGGTCGAGCGGACCCTCAAACTGATCCAAGCGGTATGTGACCGTTCCGGCGTCCATGAAAACCTCCTGTCAGTTTTTGCTTTGAAAGATGTCAGATATAAGACCAGAAATAACTTCCTTTCAGGAAGAACATCCGGAACAGGAGCTTCATGGTGCCGTCTGTCAGAAAATTGAGCAGAGGGGTCAGAACTCCGAAGAACAGAGCCACCATCAGGGCGATCTGGATGTAGCGCTCGTATTTCATCACCTTGAAATAATATTTCGAGGGGAGCAGAGCGTAGAATACCCGGGAACCGTCGAGAGGGGGCAGGGGAATCAGATTGAATATGGCAAGACCTACGTTGAGCTGGATCCCGAGAAACAGGAAGATCATCAGGTAGGACGCCATCTGGGCGGTGATTTCGCTGTGGTAACCGATATTCATCAGAGTTGCGTCCGCAATTTTCAGAAGCAGGGTGAAAACCATTGCCAGCAGAAGATTGGAAAGCGGACCCGCCACACCCGTCAGCGCCATATCCCGCTTGGGGTGTTTGAAATATCTTGTGTTGATCGGCACCGGCTTTGCCCAGCCGAAGCCGAACAGAAGCATACAGAGAAAGCCGATGGGGTCGAGGTGCCGGAGAGGATTGAGCGTCAGCCTGCCGAGGGAGTGCGCCGTGGGGTCGCCGAGCTTGTAGGCAACGTATCCGTGCGCCGTTTCGTGCAGAGAAAGCGACAGCAGGATAATGGGCAGGCACAGCAGAAGCTGAACGACGTAAGATTGAATGTCTCCCTGGGAGGCAAGTAAATATCTCAGCATAAGGACTCCGGTTGTGTGAATTTTGCGATCACTCTTTGCGACAGGAGGTGATCAGGTCGCCGAGGTGCGAAACGATGTCCAGCTTCTCGGGGACGAGTTTGCCGTTGTCAAAGGTGTAAATGTTCAGCGACGCATTGGGCGGCGAGACGAATACGCCTGCCTCCTCCCGTCCGTAGCCCTCCGCATAGGCGTGCAGGGCACGCAGGAACATGGCGTGAGTGGCAATCGCCAGCGTGCCGCCGAGATTTGCGGCGGCGATCCGCTGTACGGTTTCCCGGGCACGGTCGTAGACCTCGCTCATGGATTCGCCGTCCGGGCAACGCAGGCGGGAACATTCCTGCCGCCAGGTCCGGTATTCCTCCGGGAATCTTTCCTGCAGTTCGGCAAAGGTCAGCCCCTCCCATTTTCCGGCGTAGATCTCCCGCAGACCTGTGTCCGGAATCGGCGTCAGCCCGAAAAGCCGGGCGGTGGGGAGAGCGGTGTGCCATGCACGGAGAAGGTCGCTGGAATAAACGGCGGTGATCTTTTCGTGCTCTTTCAGATAGGCGGCGGCAAGCTCTGCCTGCCGGTATCCGACCTCGGACAGATCAAAATTGCTGTGCCCGGCAAAGCGGGATTCTACGTTGGCAATGCTTTGCCCGTGGCGGATGAAAATCAGTCGTGTCATGAAAACTCCTTGTGTACGGTGTGGTTACGAAAGCCCTGCTGTGCGGAGAATGACCCGCCACAGCTCCTCTTTGCCCTCTCCTTTCAGCGAGGAAAAGGGAATGACCGGAACGCCCCCTGCCAGAGGGTGATTTTGCAGAGCGGTGAGATTGGCTTTGCGTTCGGTTGCGTTGAGCTTGTCAACCTTGGTGGCAACGATCACGTAGGAAAGTCCCGCCTGGCGCAGATAATCAAGCATCATCTCGTCGTCCGCCGTGGGACCGATCCGGCTGTCGATCAGCTGGACGACCAGGGCAAGGCGGTCGATGTTCGGATTGTTCGTGAAATAACCGTCGGTCAACTCCGACCATTTGCGCTTTTCCTCGGGGCTTCGACGGGCAAAGCCGTAGCCCGGCATATCCACAAGGTAAAGTTTTTTGTCCACCTCGTAGAAATTGATGGTCACGGTTTTCCCGGGCGCCGAGCTGACCCGGGCAAGACTTTTCCGCCCGAGAAGCGTGTTGATCAGCGAACTTTTTCCGACGTTGGAGCGCCCGGAAAAGGCAACCTGTACCTTGGGATCGCCGGGGATCTGTTTCGGAGTGCCCGCACTGATTTTCAGAATGGTGTTTTGAAGATTCAAAGCCATAAAGCCGTATTTTCCTGTCTGTAAACGAATTGTGTTTTCAGCGGCTCAGGCTGGGCTGTGCCGCCGGTTCCTTTTGCGGAATGGGCGTGAGGATGCCGGAAAAATCCGGCGCCTTTGCAGGGGAAAGCTCCGCCGACACCGATTCCCGGGGCAACAGGGCGTAGCCGAGTACCTCGGCGGCGCTCCGGCAGGGGATCAGCCGCAGGTGTTCCCGTGCGGTGGGATCCAGGTCGTCCAGATCCTTCATGTTGTCCGCCGGGATCAGCACCGTCTTTACGCCGGCAGAATATGCCGCAAGCGTTTTTTCTTTCAGACCGCCGATGGCAAGCACTTTGCCACGCAGGGAAATCTCTCCGGTCATGGCGATGTCACGGCGCACCTTTCTGCCGGTCAGCGCACTGACGAGAGCGCATACCATGGTCACGCCGGCAGACGGACCGTCCTTGGGAACGGCGCCTTCCGGAAAATGAATGTGAATGTCCTTTTTCTGATAGAAGTCGGTCGGGATGCCGTATTCGGCGGCAACCGAACGCACGTAGCTTACCGCAATGCGGGCGGACTCTTTCATCACGTCCCCGAGCGAGCCGGTCAGCTCGATCTTTCCGGTGCCCTCCAGGACGGCGACCTCCACACGGAGCATATCGCCCCCCGCTTCGGTGTACGCCAGTCCGTTGACCACGCCCACCTCATCCTCAGCGGAGATCTGCTCAGGCAGCAGTTTCCGTGCGCCGAGATAATCCGAGAGGTTGTCGGCAGTCACTTTCAGGCTTTTCAGTGTCGGGTCTTCTACAAATTTCTTTGCCGCTTTCCGGGCAATGGAGGCAATCGAACGCTCCAGATTCCGCACGCCGGCTTCCCGGGTGTAAAAGTCGATGATCTCGCAAACGGCGCTGTTCTCGATGGCAAGGCGTCTGCGGTTCAGCCCGTGGCGCTTGAGCTGCTTCGGAATCAGGTGGTTTCTGGCAATCGAAAGCTTTTCGGATTTGGTATAGGTTTTCAGCTCGATCACCTCCATCCGGTCCAGAAGCGGACGGGGAACGGTGTCAAGCGTGTTGGCAGTGGCGATAAAGAGACAGTCGGACAGGTCGATGGGCATCTCCACGAAGTGATCCCGGAACGCCTTGTTCTGCTCACCGTCCAGTACCTCCAGCAGAGCGGAGGCGGGGTCGCCGTGGGCGTCGTGGGTCAGCTTGTCGATCTCATCCAGCAGGATCAGGGGATTTCTCACCTTTGCCTGGATGAGGGCGTTGACGATCCGCCCCGGCATAGCGCCGATGTAGGTCTTGCGGTGCCCCCGGATGTCCGCCTCGTCCCGCACGCCGCCGAGAGAAACCCGGACGTACTTGCGCTTCATGGCACGGGCAATGGAGGCACCTACCGAGGTTTTGCCGACGCCGGGAGGTCCGACCAGGCACAGGATCTGATTGCCGAGGTCGGGGTTGAGCTGTTTGACGGCGAGGTATTCGAGAATCCGTTCCTTGACCTTGGTCAGCCCGTCGTGGTCGGTGTCGAGGATCTTCTGCGCCGCCTTGATGTCAAGACGGTCGTGGGTCTCGGCGCTCCACGGGATTTCAAGGCAGGTGTCAAGGTAACTGCGGATGACCGACGCCTCGGCGGAGCCGAACGGGGTCTTTGCCATCCGGTCGTTTTCTTTCAGAAGCTTTTCACGCACCTCCTCGGGGCATTTCAGCTTCATGATCTTTTCTTCGTATTCGTCGATGTCCAAGGTGTCGCCAAGCTCCTCCTGAATCACCCGGACCTGCTCCCGCAGGTAATATTCCTTCTGATTCTGATTGAGGTTGGCACGCACCCGCTTGTGAATATCCATTTCGCACTCCAGCAGAGTGCTTTCCTCCCGGAGCAGAGAGATCAGCCGCTCGATCCGGGCAATGGGGTCAAAGCACTCTAAAATCTGCTGTTTGTCCTGATATTTCACCAGGATGTTGGAGGCGATGAAATCCGCCAGCAGGGCGGGGGTGCGGATCGAGTGGAGGGTGGAGAGGATGTCGTCGCTCACCGACGGAAGCAGGGATACAAGCGCTTCGGTCTCGGTCAGCATGGCACGGCAGTAAGCCTCTCCCTTGATGCTGTCCTCGTCGGTCAGCGTCAGGGTCTTGCAGATGACGTCGGCGCTTATGTAGTCGGCAAAGGTGCGGAATTCGTTGACCATTGCCCGTGAAAAGCCTTCGGTGATGACCCGGAGGGTACCGTTGGCTCCCTTGACCGACTGCTTGATCTTGGAAACGGTGCCGACCCGGAAAAGATTTTCGGGCTTGGCTTCGCTTTCGTCCAGGCGGATCATGGAGCAGATCAGTACCAGGGCGTCGTTTTCAAACGCCGCTTCGGCGGCATGGATGGATGCGTCGTCCGCAATCTCAAAGCTCAGCGGAACCGACGGAAAGGCAACGATCCCACGCAAAGCGATTACGGGGAGGGTGCGGGTTTCGATTTTTTCTGTATATTTAGGCATAAAGTATGGTTCATCCTTTCAAAAGGGGTATTGCAGACCCGTGCACTGCACCACGGGGAAACGGCATGGGTATACCATTTCAATTTTATATTATAGCATATTTCCGCCGGAATTTCCACAGCTTTTCACAATAATTTTTAATTTGTTCAATAATATTATATATTTCCGGCAGAAAACGGCAAAAGGGAAAAAGAAAAAATAAAAAAGCACAACTGCGACCCTTGATGCGTGTTGATATCATAAGCTTGATATTCCGCAAGAAGTGATGACTGTTGTGCGTGATGCTGTGGAGTTGGTGCCGCCGACAGCCTAATTATTATACCTTGAAAATCGAATTTTGTAAATATTCAAATTATACGATTTTTGGGGGTA
>ENA-ORMN01002950-ORMN01002950.1-human-gut-metagenome-genome-assembly--contig:-NODE-2950-length-13984-cov-4.384234_pt1 | contig 13984 bp, 13 predicted proteins | sample MGYA00242102_ERZ508993 | MGnify/ENA primary metagenome ERZ508993 (study PRJEB26280, sample SAMEA2338770) | human gut metagenome | biome: human gut; feature: human-associated habitat; material: faeces... | reverse complement strand
TAAAAAAGTATTAAATTATTTTCTACTAAATATTAGTGGTTCTATTGCTAGAAACTGGTGAAAATCAACCTAAATTCTGTCTCCTGGATGAACACTTTTCACAATGCTGATTTTTATTCTATTTTTAGTTTATTGACGTGAACCTAAATTACGCTTCTTGCATAGTTGTTTATTTTCATACATATCGGAATCTGCCTTATCCAGTAACATCTGCAGCGTGTAGGTTTCTTCATCAGTTGAAATTGCCCATCCGCATGCATAGTCGATTGGGATTTGAGCTTCATTACTATTTAATCTGTCTTTTTCTCTGCATAAGCTTTGTAACAGTTCCTCAATCTCCGTTTTGCCTGTATGATAAATCACAGCCATGAACTCATCGCCACCATATCTTCCCTCTGTTCTAACAGCTTATTTTTCATTGCCATCTTCATAGCTGTCAACGTCTGCATAATAACTCAAACTTCGCACATTAAAATGTGCCTATGCACCTTGAAAATTCAATAATAACTGGCATAAAAATAGCATGAAACCAATGGTTTTGGTATAATTGAGTTGCCAAAAAACAATTACAAACCGGAGGCTCATGCTATGAATAAAAGTATAACACAAGCGACTCAAAATGATAAGCAGATTTCTAAATCTATCAAACGATTTTTTACAAGGTTTCATATTTACTCAGCCTTGAAAGCTGCCAATGCCTATAAAAGGAAAGGCACTCCTAATTTTGCAAAAGATACCGTGTATCGTTTCATGAAGATGGTTCAAATTAACTAGGTGCGTTTTACTACAATCCTTGCATCCAGAATCATAAACAACGCTATTCTTCCACTGGATTCGGAAGACCGTGCCAATGTTCTTATTATTGACGATTCCATGTTTGAACGTAACCGTTCTAAAAATGTAGAGCTTCTTGCAAAGGTCTATGACCACGCAAAACATAAATATCGCTTCGGATTTAGAATGCTTACTCTTGGATGGTCAGATGGGAGTACATTTTTGCCGGTAAACAGCATTCTTCTTTCTACAGAAAACAAAAAGAATCGTATCAATGAAGCGGCTGAGGTAGACAAAAGAACCGTTGGTTACAGGCGCAGAAAGCTGTCTATGGAAAAGGGAACCCATGCCATGCTTGCACTTCTGGAAACTGCTAAAAAAGCTGCAATTCCGTCAAAATATGTTCTTTTTGACAGCTGGTTTTCATCTCCAAGCACCCTTCATGCTGTCAAGCGAATGGATTTTGATGTAATTGGAATGGTGAAAAAATCTCCAAAAATGTTTTTTCGCTACGATGGTGAAGATATGTCTTTAATCTCCATTTACAACAAAAATAAAAAGAGACGAGGCAAATCAAAATATCTGCTTTCTGTTATGGTTGATGTAGTGAAGGATGGGGACATCATTCCTGCCAAAGTAGTTTATGTTCGCAATCGCAACAAACTTCAAGGTGCATAGCTAAAATTTATGTGCGAAGTTTGAGATAATAATATATTAAGCGGAACAGTGTTTATTGAGATTCTTTTTCAATAAACACTGTTTCTTTTTTTGTGTATCAGGAGTATAATAGAAAAAAAGTTAGATACAACTAACTAAAAAAATAAGAACAACCGCGAGGAGGGATTTTATGTTTTTGGAAATAAAAGGATTAAGGAAAAGTTTTGGAACGGATCAAAACCGGACAGAGGTTCTGAAAGGAATTGATTTCACAGTGGAAAAAGGAGAAATCTGCGTATTATTAGGCCCATCCGGTTCGGGGAAATCCACCTTATTAAATATTATAGGCGGAATTGACGGAGCGGACAGCGGACAGATCTGTATCAACGGAGAAATGTTGGAAGACATGAACGAAAAGACATTGACGCAGTACAGGAGAAAACATCTCGGTTATGTTTTTCAAATGTATAACCTGATTCCAAATCTGAATGTCAGGGAAAATATTGAGGTAGGTGCATATCTGAGCGATCATCCGCTTAATATCGAGGAATTGCTAAATACACTGGGATTAGCAGAGCATTGGAATAAATTGCCAAACCAGCTCTCTGGAGGACAGCAGCAGCGTACTGCGATCGGAAGGGCGATCGTAAAGAATCCGGATATTCTGCTCTGTGATGAGCCGACCGGAGCACTTGATTACAATACATCGAAGGAAATTCTGAAACTGATCGAAGATGTAAACCGGAAATATGGAAATACCGTAATTATGGTTACACATAATGATGCGATCAGAAACATGGCAGATCGTGTAGTAAAGCTGCGTGACGGACAGATACGGAAAGATTATCTCAATGAAACAAAGATTCCGGCGAAGGATCTGGAATGGTAAGGTGGTGAAGATATGAAGAATCCATTAAAGAAACGTCTGCCAAGAGAATTTATCGGAGATTTTGGAAAATATCTGGTAATCTTCTTATTTATGATAGGAACGATCGGATTTGTATCGGGATTTCTTGTGGCAGATGACAGTATGCTGAAGGCATATGACGAAAGCTTTGAAAAATATAATGTCGAGGACGGTAAATTTGAAACGGCAGAAGAATTAGACGAAAGCACGATTGACGTGCTGGAACAGGAAGATGTAAAAATATATGCCAATTATTATGTGGAAGAAGATACGGACTGCGACAGGGATGGCAATATTGACAGCACTATCCGGATCTTCCCGGAGCGGGAAGATGTCGATCTGGTCTGCCTGATGAAAGGCGAATGGCCGGAAAAAGCGAATGAAATCGCCATTGACAGAATGTATGCTGACAATAATAAAGTGAAAGTGGGAGATACGATTGAAACCAGTGGAAAAGAATTAAAAGTAACCGGTCTGGTAGCATTGTCCGACTATAGTGCATTATTTTCTGATAACGGCGATATGATGTTTGATGCGGTCAAATTTTCCGTCGCCATTATGACAGAAGAAGGATTTGAAACATTTGGGGATGTACATCTGCATTACGGTTACGCATGGACCTATAATGAAAAACCGGAAGATGATATTGAAGCAAAGAAACTGGCAGAAGATTTCATGAAGGTGCTGGCACAGAATACACAGATTCAGAACTTTGTGCCGGCATATCTGAATCAGGCCATTCATTTTACCGGCGATGATATGGGAAGTGACAAATCCATGATGATTGTACTGCTGTACATATTGATAGCTATCATGGCATTTGTATTTGCAATTACAACATCAAATACCATTACCAAAGAAGCGGCAGTCATCGGAACACTGCGTGCCTCCGGGTATTCCAGGGGAGAACTGTTAAGCCATTATATCTCCATACCGGTACTGGTCACTTTAATCGCGGCAGTCATTGGAAATATTCTCGGTTATACCGTATTCAAGGAAATTTGTGCAGGAATGTATTACGGCAGCTACAGTCTTCCGACGTATGAAACCAGATGGAATGCAGAGGCATTTTTACTCACAACCATTGTTCCACTGGTCATTATGATATTGATTAATGTTGTGATGATTTACCGCAAATTAACTTTATCACCATTAAAATTCTTACGGAAGGATTTAAAACGATCCAGCAATAAAAAGGCAGTAAAGCTTCCTGCATTTCCATTTTTCCAGAGATTTCGTCTCCGGATTATTCTGCAGAATATGCCGGCATATCTGACCTTATTTATCGGAATTATCTTTGCAAATATTCTTTTGTTGTTTGGAATGATGATGTCGCCTCTGCTGAGTCATTATCAGGATGAGATTGTTGACAATATGATTGCGTCCTACCAGTATGTTTTAAAAACTCCGGTGGAAACTGAAACAGATAAGGCGGAGACTTATTGTGTGACGTCTTTGAAAACAGAGGACAGAGAATACGCAAGTGAAGAAATCAGTGTATACGGAATCAATAAGGACAGTGCCTATATTTCAGAAGAAATGCCGGATGATGGTGTATATATCTCCGATGGCTATGCAGAAAAATACAGACTTTCCAAAGGAGATACCATTACCCTGAAAGAAAGTTACGGGGATAAGCAGTATGACTTTAAAATAAAAGGTATGTATAATTATCCGGCAGGACTGGCAATGTTCATGGATATCATGCAGTACAGGGAAGTATTTGATAAAGATGCAGGATATTATAATGGTTATTTTTCCAATACGGAAATTACCGATATTGATGAAAAAATGATTGCATCCTTTATCACAGAAGAAGATTTGACAAAGGTCAGCAGACAGTTAAATGTATCCATGGGAAATATGTTTTATCTGATCAATGTATTTGCAGTCATACTTTCTGCATTGTTAATTTATCTTCTGACCAAACTGGTAATAGAAAAGAATGCTTCGTCCATATCCATGGTAAAAATACTCGGATATGAGGATCGGGAGATTTCAAGTCTTTATCTTATGGCAACGACCTGGGTGGTAGTGGTATCACTGGTTATCAGTATCGTAGTGTCGCGTATATTTATGGGATTAATTTACCATGAGATTATGAAAGAATTTACCGGATGGCTTTCATTATATATCCCGCCACAGATATATGTAGAAATGTTTATTGGCGGTCTGATTATTTATCTGCTGGTAGCAGTCATTCAAATGAGAAGAATTAAAAAAGTGCCGATGGATCAGGCATTGAAAGATGTGGAATAAATTATAAAAGAAAATAAAAGCTGCTAACTGCCATGTGGGAAACTATATGGCAGTTTTTATGTTAAAAACAGATAAAAAAGAAAAATAGATAAAATAAACAAAAAATAAAAGAAAAACTTGTAAAAAAATGTAAAATATGCTATGATAAGAAAAAATGTAAGGAAGTATGAGGGGCAAATGTATAAATTATTTGATATCAGGCATGTAAAATTACAATTTAAAATCCGTTTTCTGGAAGAAGGTTATGTTCCGCAGGATAAGGTTTCTGCCATCCGCGGTGGAATCGGCGAAATGCTTCTCCGCATGAATTGTATCGGACGGCGTGACTGCGAGAACTGCAGTTTTCGCAATGAATGTATTGTGCAGCGAATTTATTACCATAAACCGGCGATTGTACCGGATTTTGTGACAGAAAAAGGAAATATGGGGTATTTATTTGAGTGTGATAATGCGTACAAATATGTAGAAAAGGGAACTGTCATGGAGTTTTCCATGCTGCTGCTGGGAGATAATATCGTAAACTTCTCAAGTATTCTGCAGGCAGTATATCAGTTTGGGATGTATGGAATCGGGAAAGAGGGTATCAGCTTTGAAATCATATCTATTGTAAATCACAGAAATGAATCCATTTTATATGAAAATAATGTCCGCATGGATCTGCTGTATCCGGATTATATTTCCGATTATATACAGAAAAGAATCCGGGAAGAAGGAATATCGGATCGTTACAGTCTGCGTTTTGAAACACCGTGGTCACAGAAATACCAGGGGAAATTCATCCATAAGATTTCCAGTGAACCATTTGTGGATGCGGTATACCGGAGATGTTACCTGGCACATTGCATGGAAGGAATTCCGATGAACAGGGCACATCCATTCCGGAATCAGATGCATATCACAAAGCAGAAATCATGGACGGATGGAATATTGAGATATTCATCCACGCACGAAGAGAAGATTGCATTAAAGGGCATTGCGGGAAAAGCTGTCCTAGAAGACGTAAGTGAAGAATTTCTGCCATATTTATTTGCGGCAGAACTATTACATATCGGCAAAAATACCAGTATGGGATTTGGAAAATATACAGTAAAGGCTATCGATGAATAATGGCCGGCAAGGAGGATTATAGTGAAGAAATTATTATTGATTATGGAAGTGTCACAGAAGCAGGCATACATTTTTAAGAACAAAGAACTGAAAAAGAACATCGATGCATCTTATACGATTGATGAAATTACCAGTTCTGGATATTTTGAAAAGTATTTTCCGGAGTATTATAACAAAGAAAAGAATCTTGTATACAGTGGAGGCGGACACACCATTCTTGTATTTGATGATGATGTGGAAGAAAATGACAACACAGGAAAAGAAAATCAGGCAGTCAGATTTGCAAAGAAGCTGAGCAAACAGATATTCTGCGACTATGACGGACTCGAAGTCTTTATTAAAATAATGGATTATAACGAAAATGATGACCCGTCAAAAAATATACAGAATTTAATGAAAAAACTTGAGGAAAAGAAAGCAATCAGACGTGCTTCCTTCCGTCAGGGAACATTTGGTATGGAAGTTTCAAAAGGAGAAGCTGAGAGAGTATTTGATTCGGAAAAGAAAGAAAAAGAAGCTGAACAGAGAAAGAAAGATGCAGAAAACAGAAGAGAAAAAAGAATACGGGAAGAAAAGAAAAAAATACAGGAGGAGGAAACTACTCATTATGAGTTGGTAACACAGCTGGAAAAACTGGGCGGCAATAAGGATGATAATAACTTCATTGCGGTTGTGCATATTGATGGAAATCTGATGGGAAAGAAAGTACAAAAGAATGATGAAGTTATTGATGGAATACTTAAGCCACAGGGCAATAAATTGACATCGGGAGAGAAACTGGATATTTACAGAACGGAGAAGCAAAAGTTCAGTAAAGATATTGATGATTTATTTCAAGATGCATATAACGATATGCAGAATGTAGTAAAGAAACAGATAGAAAACGGAAATTTAAAGGATTTGTCACTGGAAGAAACGAAAGAAAACGGGGAAAAACAGATTAATTTCCCTATACGGCGTATTATCAGGGCCGGAGATGATATCTGCTTTGTATCAGAAGGAAAAATCGGAATTGAATGTGCGGTGGAATATATGAAAGCACTGTGGAAGCGGAGTAAAGGAGAAAATTCTGCCTGTGCGGGAGTTGCGATTGTCCACCAGAGTTATCCGTTTTATAAAGCATATGAGATAGCAGAAAGCCTGTGTTCCAGTGCAAAGAAATACAATGCTTCACTGGATAAGGAAGGATGTGCAAATGCGTGTGCAATCGACTGGCATATTGAGTATGGGGAAATGTATGGAGGACTGGATGAAATCCGGAAGCATTATGTGGATGCGGATGGAAAATCAATCCTTGCAAGACCATATTTTGTGTGTGGAAAAGCAGAATATGAAGGAAAAGCAGGTAACAGAACCTATGCTGATTTTAAGCAGACAATGGAAGAAATGGAATATGCACTTCACAATAAATGCGAAGATGAAGAAGATAGAATGATTGCCAGAAGAAAGCTGAAAGAGTTAAGAACGTATCTGAAAGAGAGCGATGAAGCAGTGGATGCATATTTTAAGAAGAGCAGACTGGATCAGTATCTTACAAAAAATGACAAGAACTTTGATGTGATAGAAGTAATGGATACATACATTGGATTTCAGACGGAGGAGGACAAATAATGCAGGTAAGAATTGAATTATTAGAAGATGCATTCTGGGGTTCCGGGGAAAGTATTCCGGGAGCGGAAGACAGCAGTATACTGATGGATGAACATGGATTCCCATACCTTAGGGGAACAACATTCCGTGGTGTGCTGAGAGAAGAAATGGAGAATTATTTTGCATGGACGGGTCAGGAAAACGCGGATTCTGAGACCGAGGCCCTGTTTGGCAGTGGCGGAATGCGTACGGAAGATGGAAGAAAACTCTATGTCGGTAATTTCAACCTGTCAGAGGCAGTGCGGGAAAGGATTCAGGGAACACAGGACGAAATTCGTGATGCCCTGACATATATGCGGTATTTTACGGCATTGCAGGATGGTGTGGCAAAAGAAGGAAGTCTGCGTTCCATCCGTGTCATCCGGAAAGGATTAATCTTTTATGGGGAAATAAAATGTGCCAAAGAAGATGAGGATACCCTGGAAGAAATACTTGGTTATGTGAAGTGGCTGGGCGGAATGAGAACACGTGGACTCGGCAAAGTAAAAATCAGTAAAATGGGAGGGAAATAAGTATGTTTATAGAATATGAATTTGTCAATGAAGAACCGGTTAAGATAGCGGATATTTATCTAAGCAAAGAGGGACAGACAGCGATTTGTAATTATGTGCCGGGAAGCAGTATCCGCGGTAGTATCGTGTCATTGCTGGCGGCAGGGGAAAGCTTTGAAGAACAGAAGAAAATACTTTTATCAGAAAAGACCTGTTTTTATAATGCCTATCCGATGATTTGGCAGGAAAAAGAATATCTAACCGCCATTCCGACTCCAAAAGGCTTTTATGAAAATAAAAAACAGGATGGAAATCTGGAAAACAGAGTAGCAAAAAAGGAAGAAAATGAAATAATTTCCGGAAATAAAAGGGCTGCGGTCGGAATGTTTGCAAGAATCAGCGGAGAAACATTGCAATATATGAGCGTGGAAAAAGGTGAGGCTCTGAATGTAAATATAGAAGAGCAGAATGTGTTCCGCAGTGACAGTATCTGCAGTGGATATCATTTTAAGGGATATATCCGGGTAAGCGATAAAAAGACAGCAGATTTGCTGATTGATTTATTAAATACCGGAGATTTCAGATTTGGAAGCAATCGTTCTGCCGGATATGGAAAAGTGAAAATGATTTCTGCAAAATATATGAAAGATGGAAAACGTCCCTATGAAGAATTTTCTGTCAACGGACAAACGGGCAGTCCGATTTATCTTGTGGCAGTATCACCATTTGCAATGCGTGGGAAAAATGGAGAATTATGCGGAATCAATGAAAAAATTCTGGAAGAAAAGCTCGGTGTGACAGGCTTAACCATTGAACAGGCCAGTACATCTGTCGTAAAAAAGAGTGGATTTAACCGTACCTGGGGAATGAGGACACCGCAGCAGAGTATGTATGAAGCGGGCAGTGTGTTCAAAATTGAATTTCATGGAGAAATCAGTGCGGAAAAAGTCCGTGAGATCGAGGAAAACGGACTGGGAATCAACAGGAATGAAGGATGTGGAAGAGTACTGATTCTTAAGGATTATGATAAAATCAGTAAAAAAGAAAAAGTTGAGAGCAGACTTGTAGGAACACAGGAAGCAAAAAAGAAAGAACTGACAGAAGATGATAAAAAAGTATTGGAAATTGCCGCACAGGGAATGTTAATTCATAAAATTGCTCGGGCAATGAATCATTATGTCGTAGAACATCCATTAAAACTGGGAAGTGCATCCAGAAGTCAGGCAGGAATGGTGCTGGCGATGTGTAAAGCATACCGGTATCAGCCACAGGAAGATAAGTTTAAATCTTACTTCGAACATATTCTCAAAAAAGAAGAAAACAGAAAGACACATGATGGTGCCGGAAGTCAGAAGCAAATTATAGAAAAATTTCAGACGATTTTGGACAAGAATTTATTTGATACCCTGGGAATTACGGAAACGGAATGCTGCGGTGTGCCAATCGAAGAAATCCTGTCAGTGAAGCAGAAATATATTTACAAGATAAAATTAATCGAGGAAATGATACAGTACAGAAACAGACTGGATAAAAATGGAAATAATCCGGAGTGTTCAGGAGAGGAGGAAGAGTAATGGAAGAAAAATCGATCAAAGCGAAGTATACAAAAATATTAAAATATGAAATAGAAGCAGAAGCGGAGTCAGCACTGCATATCGGAAATGGAATGAGCGATGAAGGCGAAGTGCTGGTTGATGACCGTACAGGAGAACCATTTATTCAGGGAACAAGCGTTGCCGGAGCATTTTTGGAAGCAGCGGATGAGGAGCAGAAAAAATATTTTGGAAATCGAAATGAGCAGAAGGGTGCTTCTGACAATAAAAGCAGAATTACGTTTTCTGATGTAGATTTTAAGGTTAATGAGGGTTTAAGGCTGGAATATCGTACAAGAGTCAGACTGGATGCAAAGAGTGGGACAACGGATCAGGCAAATAATTCCGGACAGCTGCACAATATAGAACTCATCAGTGCAGGAGCGGAGATGACATTTGATATTTACCGGTTTTTAAAACCGGAAGAAAATGAAGATGAACTGGTGGAGGAACTTCTGGCAGCACTGGACAGACAGGAAATTCTGTTGGGCGGAAATGTGACGAATGGATGCGGAAAGGTAAAACTGACCAGTGTCAGGAGAAGCGAATACGATCTGACAACACCGGAAGGACGAAAGGACTGGAGTAACGAAGAAGAAATCAAAGGTCAGGAATGTCTAGGAGAAATCCGGAAGATAAAAAGAAAGTCCAACAAAAAGCAGCCACTCAAATTCCAGCTGAAAGTTTCCTATCCAAACGCAATACTGGTCAAAGGAAATTATGTCAATGAAGAATTGCTGGAAAAACAACTGAAAACAGAATTTGAAGAAGACGGGAACAGAGTGCCGGATGCCATGAATATCGTAAATGGCAGGGAAGAATATATCATACCGGCTACCTCGATAAAAGGTGTATTCCGTCAGAGAATGGAAGCAATAGAGGAACATCTTGCACAATCCTGCAATAAAGAGGATAGGAAAAAAACAACAATATGTGAACGTATATTCGAGGACAGACCGGAGATATTCTTTACGGATTCTGTCATAAAGGGAAAAGTGGTGCGGCAGCAGATGCGTACCGCAATCAATAAGTTTACCGGAGCAGTAAAGAATAATGCATTATTTTCAGAAGCCATTGTAAATGGAGAGGGTGTAATAGAGATAACACTTTCAGCCGGAGGGGATGGTAATGAAAACAATAAAATAGATGAACGAAAAGAAAAGGCGGCAACTGCATTGCTCCTGTTCACCTGCAGGGATTTGGCAATCGGAGCAATATCACTCGGAAGTACTTCCTCCGTGGGAAGAGGATTCGTCAAGGTATCAAAGCTTGAAATCACACATGGAGAAGAAATCTCTGTTATTGATTTTGAAACACAGGAGCAGACAGCGGAAAATAGTTTTATCACGGAATGTATGGAGAGCTTAAAGGAGGAACTGGAATATGCGTAAAAAATATGATTCAGCCAAAGAAGCCATAGAAGCCAAAGAAACAGAAAAGGAATATACATATAAATATGCACTTATCTATCTGATGAGCGAAGTTTATCTGGGAGAAAATAACCGGAGTGACCTGCCGTTTGATGAAATTCTGGAAGCAAGATTCTTTGATGAAAGTGGAGAATTACATATTTATAACGAAGAGGACTGCTGGTATAGAAGTGAAATCAGGGATGATGGAGAAGAAAATACCGAAATTTATAAAGAGATTTATCCTGTAAGCGGGGAGATATTTCATGAGCAGGAAGAAAACGGACCAATAAAACTGGAAGTCTGGAAATATCTGAACTATGATGAGGATGGACAGATTTATGTAGAGCGGACAAGATGTGCAGGAATTTTGACGGAGGGAGGAAAAAAGAATGAATAGTAATGGAAGTAAGTCGAATCAGAAAGGTAATAATGGAAATTACCAAAAATATGTAGGAGCACCATATAATTTTGTGTCATTACCAAAGAGTATAGTAACAAGAAGAAATAAAGAAAGTGAATTGCCGGATCATCAGAAAATTTTAGAAGTGTCTGGAGAGGATAAAATGTATTCGGGAGAAATCGAATACTCTATTGTTCCACAGACAGATATTTTTGTTGGAGGAGTATCTGAAAAAAATAAATATGGAAAAGAAATACAGAAATTTTATCAGGCAGCAGATGGAACTTATGCGATACCTGGAAGTACGGTCAGAGGATTGTTAAGAACTAACACACAGATACTGGGACTGGGAAGTATTGATGATGATGTAGAAGACTGCCGTTTGATGTACCGAAAAGTTGCAGTATCAAATGGGAGATTAGCTACTACATATAAAGATGTAATAGATGGAAATGCAGAGGGCGATCAGAAATCTAATGGAGTCAGGGCTGGATATATAGAATGTAGAAATGGGCACTACTATATTTATCACCCGAGGATGGATGAAGATAAAGAACTTCCGAAAGGAAACTATTATACATTAAATGAGAAATATATATTTGAAAAAGTAGAAGAAGCATATAAGAAAAGAAAAACCAATCCATTTGTACTATTGAAAAACTATGATGATAATATTTCCATACTTCAATATAAAGGAAAGTCAGTAAAAGAGATGGAAAAAAATGAGGAATATGTTCCTTTTTATATGAAAGTATCATACAAAATAGAAATAAATGTGAAGAAAGAACCAATGGTTACTGCGGTTGGAAAGCCAGATGAATACGAACGAAATGGATATTTGATGGGAACCGGAAAAATGAACAATAAAAAGGTATTGTATGTTATTCCAGAGGCAGATAGAGAGACTGGGAATGAGTTAGAACAAGACGCAGTAAATGCATTTAAGATTGATTACAATGCAAAAGCGAATTTGCTGGGAACAACGGCATATCTGAAAGTTACAGATAAAGGAAGCAGAAAGAAATGTATAGAGAAAACAAAGGAATTTTTTAAGCTTCCGAAAGAAGGAGAGATACGACCAGTATTTTATGTTGAACAAAAGAAGGCTGGAAACGAAGATGAGACAGAGATAGCTTTTGGATATGCACGAAACTTGAGAATATTGTATAAGCATGGGATTAAGGAAGGAATTCGAAAGGAACACAAGAAAGAAGAAAGAATATTTGATTATGCCCATAGTATGTATGGTTATACCGTGGACAATAATGAAAAGCGAGGTTATAAGGGAAGAATATATGTAGAGGATGCAAAGTTGCAGCCGTTAGATGGAGAAAGTACTATAGAAAAAGAAAAGGTAAAGATAGTATTGGGAAGTCCTAAACCGAGCAGTTATATGGATTATCTTTGTCAGGACAAAAATTATAATGATGATGATTTTGAAATCAGAGGCTATAAACAATATTGGCTAAGAGAACATGTGGACGAACTGCCTCATACAAAAAATGAGAATATTACTTCGGATTTTTATCCATTAAGCAAAGACTGTGGAAAATTTACAGGAAAAATCAGATTTAAAAATCTTACCAAAGATGAATTGGGATTATTATTGTGGACGATACGTCTGGAAAAAGGAAAACAGCAAAATATAGGAAAAGCAAAGGCTTATGGGTATGGAAGAATAGTAATGGAGATAGAAAAGTTACAAATTTATGATTATGAAAAAATGTATAATCTTAATCAATTTTGTTTAAATCCATTTGATGATTATTCAGATCAGGTAGAAATGTTTATTGAATATTATAAAAAATATCAGTCAATTTCGAAAGATAATTCAAATCACCGGTCTATAAATGAATTCTTTATGATGAAAGATGCAGACAAGATGCCAGATACAGACAAGATTAAATATATGGAAACTAATGATTATAGGAATAGAAAATATGAATTGCAAAAAGTAGAGAAAATATATAAGAGCAAAAAGTCATAATTTGATGGTATATTAAAAACTCTAAAGAGAATTAATTGAGGGATAATGAAAGAAAGCCTGTAATTCAATAGAATGGGCTTTCTTCTATTTTCTGTGATAGTGTATGGAAAAATTTTAGAACTTTGCATTATTAATTGTTGAATAAAATTGAAAATGGACTATTGAAAAATAGTTGGAAAGATGTTATTATAAATATGTGAAAAGTCGAACAGAACAAAACATAATGTGTCTAAAATATGAATGGGGAAAAATCTCTGCTCAAAATAGTAGAAAATAGAATTGTCTGATAATTACTTACAAAATGGAGGCTGAAAAAGCCAGTAAAATCAATGGATGCAGAAGCATAGCGTAGAAAAGGAAGAAGCCCGAAGTAGGGCATTGAAACCTCATTAGCAATCTTCTTTTCGAGTTTAGAGATAGAAGTAGAAAAGGAAGAAGCCCGAAGTAGGGCATTGAAACACATCATTTACTTCGGATTGTGGGATAACGGCGAACGTAGAAAAGGAAGAAGCCCGAAGTAGGGCATTGAAACATATTTGCAATGGTGCTTGCAAGTCCACTATAGTCGTAGTAGAAAAGGAAGAAGCCCGAAGTAGGGCATTGAAACATCCGTCTATTCCAGTTTTCCACCATTTTTGACAAGGGTAGAAAAGGAAGAAGCCCGAAGTAGGGCATTGAAACACTCATAATAAGTACCTCCTTCTTATTATTATTTTATTGTAGAAAAGGAAGAAGTAGGGCATTGAAA
>ENA-ORMN01002926-ORMN01002926.1-human-gut-metagenome-genome-assembly--contig:-NODE-2926-length-14066-cov-4.115124_pt1 | contig 14066 bp, 11 predicted proteins | sample MGYA00242102_ERZ508993 | MGnify/ENA primary metagenome ERZ508993 (study PRJEB26280, sample SAMEA2338770) | human gut metagenome | biome: human gut; feature: human-associated habitat; material: faeces... | reverse complement strand
TACAAAAAAACAAAGCCCCCTCTTAAGCGAAAGAGGGGCTTTGTCAGTGATCTGAAACCGGCAGAGAATCAATTCTCTGCCGGTTTTATAAATCCCTGTGAAACATCCTTTTGATTTTTCTGTCGTTTTTCCTGAAAAAACTCCCGTAGCAGATCTGCCGACTCCCCTGCGCAAACGCCGTCACTTATGGAAAAAGCGTGGGAAAAGGGGTAGGCGTTGAAATTCAACACGCTTGCGCAACACCCTGCCGCCGGATCTTTCAGCGCATACACCACCCGGTCCACTCTGGCATTGACAATGGCGCCGGCGCACATGGGGCACGGCTCCAGTGTGACGTAAAGCGTGCATCCGCTCAGGCGCCACGAGCCGAGCCGGCGGCAGGCTTCCTCAATGGCAAGCAGCTCTGCGTGTGCCGTTGCCATGCGGGCAGACTCTCTGAGATTCCCCGCCCCTGCAAGGATTTCGCCGTCCTTTACCACCACGGCGCCCACCGGAACTTCGTCCTGTTCTGCCGCACGCCGGGCAAACTTCAGCGCCTCCCGCATGAAAAATTCGTCCTGCTTTTCGCTGGTTCCGATTCTTTCCATTCCGCACCGCCTTACATGGCAAGCAGGATCAGAAGCGTCCCGCACGCAGAGAGGAGCGCCAGCACCCCGAACACGATGATAGTGGGCGAGGCAAGCATCCGCAGGCGATATCCGGCACTTACCGGATATTCGTCATAATCGTAGCTCTGCTCATACAGTCTGCCAAAGCTTCCGGTTTCCCTCGGGTCTGGCGTTTCCTTTTTGGCTCTTTTCAGAAGCAGTGCAATGCAGAGGGCACCGCCACCGATCAGGAGAAACAACGTCAGGGCGTAGAGTCTGTCCCAGTGCCACCATGCGTCGATATACTCCTGCAAAACCGAATACAGGTTATTGAAGAAATGCAGAAGCACGCCGCACCACAGCGAACCGATCCGCACGCAGATGATGCCAAGGACGATTCCGAGCATCGTGGTATAGAGAATCTGCAACACGTTCTGGTGCATCAGACCGAACAGGACGGCGCTTACGACGATCGCCGCCGTATTGCCGAAAGGCTTCAGTTGTGTCAGAATGGCGCCACGGAAAAGAAATTCCTCGCAGAGCGCCGGCACGACCGCAGTGGAAAAGATCGCCAGGATCAGCTCATAGACTGCCGGCGCTTCATCGGAGATCGAATCCATAGCTCCGGTATTGATATTGGGAAACAGCGTTAAAATCGTGAAACTGTTGACGTAGGCAATGACAAGATTGAAAGCGATTCCGGCTATAATGATAACCGGCGTGAGTGCCGGGAGCCGGAAGCGGAGAGATACCGGACGGTATTCCGGGTGCCGTCTGGAAATGAGGATCAGAAAGATCCCGGGCAGGACGAAGGACGCAAAATACGCTGTCATGGTGAGGATCTCACCGACGATTTGCGCCGTCACGTCCTCCAGATAATACGTAAGTACTTCGGAGATCACCTGTGCAACTATCGTAAGGGCATAAAACAGGAACAGAAACACCAGCATGGCGCCCCCGATTCTTGTAGCGGTACGTCGAAGCATTCTGTCGTTGTCCGTCATTTTATACCTCCAGTTTCCCGCTTGCTTCCCCGTCGGGCGCAAGCGATTTTTTCTCTCTCAGAAAGATTACCGATAACATGGTTCCCCGTTTTCCCCCGCTTTTGCGGTGAGAAAAGAAGACCTCCGGCAGGCAAGCCGTGCAGGAATCGGAAACATCCACGTTCTCCGGGAGCACCCCGGCGTCCAGAAGAAGCCGGCGATTGATCTCTTTCAGGTCTGCGTGCCATTTCCCGTCATTTCCCGACGGGCGGATCAGCTCCGCCGCCACGTTCTCCCCGAGTTTGTCGGCAAAACTATGAAAAAATTCCTCCCCCACCTCGTAGCAACAGGCACCGATCGAGGGACCGATTGCCGCCCGGATTGTTTCCGGCGCCACACCGAGCCCCTTCATCTGTCCGACCGCAACCGCAGAGATCCCCGCAAGCGTTCCACGCCACCCGGCATGAACGGCGGCAATGCAGGCGCCGGATCTTTCGCCCTGCCCGTACAGAAGCACCGGCACACAGTCGGCAGTTCGCACGCCGAGCACGATTCCGTCGTCAGTGGTCAGATAGCCGTCCGCAGGTTCGGTCGTCCCGTAGTAATACCCCTCGCCGGCGTGGCTCTTATCCACCCGGCGCACCTTTGCCGAATGAATCTGCTCTGCCGAGATCACCCGGTGCGCATCAAATCCGACCGCCTCGCCGAAAAGCGCAAGATTGGCAAGCACGGTCTCATCGGGATCGCCTCTGCCGAAGCCGAGATTCAGAGCGGCGGTATGCGGCAGGCGGCTGACGCCGCCGATGCGGGTAGCAAATGCGTGCGGGCACGGCAAAAGTTCCGAGTATTCGTAAACCACGCCGTTTGAAGCCGTAACTCTCCGCATGGCGCACTCCTCTCCGTCAAAATTATTTCCGGTAATACACGTAATAGGCGACCACCGTCCGCACCGTGCCGCCGTGCTCCAGATCGGGACCGGTAAGAACCACCCCGTCGTGCGAGAGCAGTTCCCATATCTGCAGATCGTCGATCTTACAGCGGAACAGCACGTCGGCGGAGGCATACAGAAGCATTTCGTCGTCCCGGATGTTCAGTCCGCCGCTCCGCCCGATCACCTCGTCCACGCCGTCACGCTTTTCGGTCACGTAGCGGATATGCTGTCCGTTGACCGCAAGCGCCATTTCCCGACGGAATTTTTTACTGTCGGGATTTCTACTTTTCGTCAGTTTTTTAAAAAGTCCCATTACCGTGTCTCCTTCAGGATCACGCCCGACAGCGGCGGCAACATCCCGCCGTACCGATGTCCGGTCAGAAGATCGGTCGTCTGCCCCGGCACAGCCACCGGCACAGGCTCCTTTTTCGCATTGACCAGCACCGTCAGGGAATATTCCCCGCTCCGGATATAGCCGATCACGCCGTCATGCGCCCGGATGATGCAGAAATCCCCGTCGGCAAAGACCGGCTCCGCTCCCCGGATTCTTCCCAGCTTCCGGTAAAAAGCAAGCAATTCCCGATCCTCGTGTCCCCACGGAAACGGACGGCGGCAAAACGGGTCGTGATAACCCTCCACGCCAACCTCGTCCCCGTAAAAGACGGAAGGAACGCCGTACACGGTGTACTGAAGAAGCGCACCGAGCTTCAGCCGGGCAAGCCCCAGCCGCCGGTCCTCGTTTGTCAGGAGCCGGTTTGCCAGAAACGGGTTTGCCTCCTCCGCAAATTCAAGACCGCCGCCGAGTACCGTAAGAATCCGCTCGGTATCGTGCGTTCCCAGAAGATTCATCAGGCAGTCGCAGACGCATTTCGGATAGGTGACGTAAATCTCTTTCAGCGTATCGGCAAGGCGTTCGGCGTCCTCGTTCAGCAGAAAATCCAACACGCCGCTGCGGAACGGATAGTTCATCACGCTGTCAAGCTGATCACCCCGCAAATACCGCCGCCGCTTTCCGTAAGCCACCTTTTCGGCGGCGTTTTCCCAGACCTCGCCGATGATGACCGCTTCTCCGTCGGTCGCCGATTTCGCCGTACTGCGAAGCTCGTCAAGCCAGCGATCGGTCAGCTCATCCGCCACGTCCAGCCGCCAGCCGGAGGTGCCCATGCGCAGATACTTTTCCACAACGCCCCCCTGCCCCACCAGGAATTCCCGACAACTGTCGCTTTCGGGATTGAGCTTGGGCAGGATCTCTATTCCCCACCAGGTTTTGTAGTGGTCCGGATAGTGGGTAAAACAGTACCAGTCACGGTAAGGCGAATCGGGGTTGGTATATGCTCCCGTGCCGCCGTAGGTGCCGTAACGGTCAAAGTACCGGCTGTCGTCCCCGGTATGATTGAACACGCCGTCCAGTATCACACGGATTCCAAGTTTCCCGGCGTGCTCCAGAAGCTCACGGAATGCCGGCTCCCCGCCGAACATCCCATCGATCTCCAGATAATCCCCCGTGTCGTATTTGTGGTTGGAATACGCCCGGAAGATCGGGCTGAGATACAGAATACTGACCCCCAGCGATTTCAGATACTCCAGCTTCTGGGAAACGCCCCACAGGTTGCCCCCGAAAAACACGTTGTTGGAAAGCTTTCCGCCCCGGTTTTCAGGATACTGCGGGATCCCGTTTTCCCAGTCCTCGTCAATGCAGGCGTCCTCCCGCATTTCCACCTCTCCCTCGCCACGGAAGAAACGGTCCACGAACACGTGGTACATGATTCCGCCCCGGAACCACCCGGGCGTGCAGAAATCCTTTTTGTACACCAACAGCAGAAACCGCCCGGCAGAGCCGGCGGACAGCGTAAAGTCCAAGCCGTTCTGCGTATCGGTAAAGAGGGTGTCCAGCCCCCGCAGGAAGAGAAATTCATAATAAAACAATCCGCTCCCCGCTTCCCCGCACAGCAGGGCAGTATCCAGGGAGAGGCGGTAAGTATCCACGCCCGCTCCGGTACCGGTAAAGGAAAGCGGAAGATCCCGGCAGTCCTCCCCGTCCGGATACAGGCGCATGACAACCGCAGTGGCGCCCAGCTTGCGGGGCGTTTCCACCGTAAAGGTCACAACGTCCCCGCAGGCAAACGCCCCACGGTGGGACACGTCATTCTGATTGACGCTTTTCCGGATCACAGGGGAAGCTTCCCCTGTGATGTCTCTTTTTATCAGCATGAAAATTCCTTAATTTTTCGTATCGCTCAGCTTTTTCAGATTCCAGATGTTGTGCGCATATTCCTCGATTGCACGGTCGGCGGAGAAATAGCCGGCCGACGCAATGTTCATCAGCGACATCCGGTTCCACTTTTCCTTATTGGCATAATCCTGCACGGCACGGAGGTGCGTGGTGCGATAGGATTCAAAATCGGCAAGGCACATATAGGGGTCGGCAATGCCCGGTCCCGTAAGCAGGTAGTTGGCAATATCCGAGAAGCTCTCTCCGGCAAAGCCGATATTCAGAGCGTTGATGGTCCGGCGGAGCTTTTCGTTGTTGGTGTAGAATTCTGAGCAGTTATAGCCTCTCGCCCAGATATCGTCCACCTCCGCACTGGTAAGCCCGAAGATATACATATTGTCCTTGCCCGCCGCATTGAGCATTTCGATGTTGGCACCGTCCAGCGTGCCGATCGTCATAGCGCCGTTAATCATCAGCTTCATACAGCCGGTTCCGCTCGCTTCCTTGCCGGCAAGCGAGATCTGCTCGCTGATCTCCGCCGCCGGAACCAGCGCTTCCGCCAGGCTGACGTTGTAATCCTCAAGGAAGATGACTGCCAGCTTTTCCCGTGCCACGGGATCCCGGTCGATCTCCTGCCCAAGGCAATAGATCAGCTTGATGATATTTTTCGCCATATAATAGCCGGGCGCCGCCTTTGCCGCAAACAGGAAGGTCTGCGGCTGAATATCCAGATTCGGATTGTCCTTGATATCCAGATACAGTCCGATGATGTTCAGCGCATTGAGAAGCTGTCTCTTGTATTCGTGCAGGCGCTTGATCTGAACGTCATACAGCGAATGGGTGTCCAGCGCCCTGCCGGTCTTGCGGTACAGGTGGTTGGAGAAAGCGATCTTGTTCTTGTGCTTGATATCCCGCAGTTTTTGCAGTACCTCTTTGTCCTGCGCATACTTGGCAAATTCGGAAAGCTGCTCCGGATCGTGATGATAGCCCGTTCCGATGCACTCGTCCAGAAGCGAGGCGAGAAGCGGGTTGGAATAACACAGCCAGCGGCGGTGCGCAATTCCGTTGGTCACGTTGCAGAAACGCTCGGGATACATGGCGTAAAAGTCCTTGAACACCGAACGGGTCAGGATCTCGGAGTGCAGTTTGGAAACGCCGTTAATTGAGTGGGAGCCGACCACGCTCAGGTTTGCCATGTGCACCTGACCGTAGCTGATCAGGCTCATCTTGGAGATCCGGTTCCAGTTTCCGGGGAAAGCTTTCCATGCGTCCTTGCAGAAGCGCTCGTTGATCTCCTTGATGATCGAATGGATTCTCGGCAGCTTCAGGCGGAACAAATCCTCGTTCCAGGTCTCAAGCGCCTCGGGCATGACCGTGTGGTTGGTGTAGGAGCAGACCACAACGACCGTCTTCCACGCCTTTTCCCACGGATAAAAGTATTCGTCCACAAGGATCCGCATCAGCTCGGGGATACACAGCGCCGGGTGGGTATCATTGATGTGGATTGCCACCTTATCCGCCAGGTTGTCAAGCGTACCGTAGACCGCCATATGGTCCCGGATAATGCTCTGGCAGGAAGCCGACACCATAAAATACTGCTGGGAAAGGCGCAACAGCTTGCCCTCGGTATGGTTATCCGAGGGGTACAGCACCTTGGAGATGATCTCCGCATTGGTGCTCTCCTCCACGGCACGGGCATACTGTCCCTGCGTGAAAAGTCCCATATTGAAGTTGTGGATGTCCCTTGCACGCCACAGCCGGAGCTGGCTTACCGCCTTGCTGTCCGCACCCGATATCATCATGTCGTAGGGGACCGCTTCCACCTCGTCATAGTTCTCATAGCTGATCTCCAGGTGTCCGTCCTTCCAGTTTTCCTTGACGTGACCGCCCATTTTCACGTGGTAAATGCGATCGGTTCTCGGCACCAGCCAGACCTCGCCGCCCGGCAGCCAGATATCGGGCAACTCCACCTGCATTCCATCCACGATCATCTGCTTGAACAGACCGTATTCATAGCAGATAGAAAAGCCGGTCGCCGGATAATCCAGAGAGGAAAGAGCATCGAGATAGCACGCCGCAAGCCGCCCAAGACCGCCGTTTCCGAGTCCCGCATCCGGCTCGCACTCATACAGCGCCTCCAGGTCAAAGCCGAGATCCTTCAGTGCGATCCGGTATTCCTCCGACAGCCCGAGGTTGCAGAGATTGTTTTTGAGCGATCTCCCCAGAAGAAACTCAATGGACATATAATACACCCGCTTGGCACCCTCTGCGTTTACCGCCTGCTTGAAATCCCCACGCTTCTGCGTCAGGATGTCTTTTACCGTCATGGCAACCGCTTTATACACCTGCTCGGCAGATGCGTCCTTCGGCGTACAGCCGAAATAACGGGAGAGCTTTGCCTCTATGCTGTCCTTTACTTCCGTTGGTTGGAGTTTCTGATTCATTTTCCTGTTCCTTTCCGAATTTCCGATTATAACCGTTCGGCTCAATCACAGATCGAGCGATACATTTCAAGATACTGCTTTGCGGACGCTTTCCATGAAAAATCGGTCCGCATGATCTTTCCGACAAAACGTCTGCGTTTGTCCTCGTTGCGCCACAGCGCAATTGCCGCACAGGTGCGCTCCATCAGCTCATCCGCACGGTAGCCGGCAAAGGTAAAGCCGTTGCCCATCATCTTGCCGTCGTCCTCCCAGTAGCCCTTGATGGAGTCGTAAAGTCCTCCCGTCTCCCGGACCACCGGAATGGCACCGTAGCGGGAAGCGATCATCTGGGAAAGCCCGCACGGCTCGCTCCGGGAGGGCATCAGGAAGATGTCGGCGGCGGCATAAATGCGCTTGGACAGCTCCCGGTCGTAGGTGATCAGCGCCTTTGCCTTGCCGGGGAAGGTGTCGGACAGCTCCCGGAAAAAGTTTTCATAGGAGCCTTCTCCCTTGCCGAGCACCACAAACTGAACGTCCTGCTCTGCCAGAAGCCGGTAGATCATTTCCGAGATCAGATCCAGCCCCTTATGGGCGGCAAGGCGGGAAATGACGGCGATCAGCGGCGCTTCCTGCCGCTCGGGCAGCTCCAGCTCCTGCTGAAGCGCCGTTTTGTTCTGATATTTGCGGTCAAGCGTCCGCCACGAGTAGTTGGCGGCGATCGCCTTGTCTTTAGCGGGATTGTAATACTGATAGTCGATGCCATTGAGAATACCGCACAGCTTGCCGGCGTTTTCCCGCAGGACCGGGTCCAGCCCCTGTCCGTGCTCCGCCCCGCAGATCTCCTGCGCATACCGGGGGCTTACCGTACTGACCTCGTTTGCGCACACAATGGCGCCCTTCATCAGGTTGATACAGTTTTCATACTCCACGATATGCCGGGAATCCTCCCCGAGGTCGAAAACGTCCCCCAGAATGGCAAAATCATATTTGCCCTGATATTCGATGTTGTGAATGGTGAACACCGTGCGGATATTCTCATATCCCCGGTAGCCACGGTACTTGCGGTCAAGATAGATCAGCGACAGCGCCGCCTGCCAGTCGTGTGCGTGGATGATGTCGGGGTAAAAGCCGATCACCCCCAGCATATCAATTGCCGCCTTGCAGAAGAAGGCAAAGCGCTCACCGTCGTCGTACTCCCCGTAGAGGGAGGAACGCCTGAAATAATATTCATTGTCGATAAAGTAATAGGTCACGCCGTCCTTGACCAGCGAGCGGATCCCGCAGTACTGCCTGCGCCACGCAAGCGACAGCTCATATTCCGCCACCACGGTCATCCGGCTTCTCCACTCCTGTGAAACCGCACCGTAAAGCGGCAGAACCACACGGACGTCCGCCTCGCTCCCCGCTTCCGCCGCAATGGCGGCGGGAAGCGAGCCGAGCACATCACCAAGCCCTCCGGTCGCCGCAAACGGCATTGCCTCGGAGCCGATAAACAATATTTTTTTCATGGAAAATCTCCTTTTTTGCCTATTGCCCGCAATCAGATCAGGCTGTTTTTCGGGATAAAGAACGGCATAGTCTCATGTCCCGAAAGATTTCTGCCGTCACGGATCACCGAGTTTTTATCGGCAACCACGCAGTTGAGGAATACGTTGGTGCCCACGACCGAATCCTGGAACAGAATGGAATTGCGCACCACCGTTCCCTTTCCGATCCGGGTTCCACGGAAGATGATGGAATTTTCCACCGTCCCCTCGATCAGACAGCCGTCCGCCACATAGCAGTTGGAAACCGAAGAATCCTTGGCGTAAATGGTGGGGGGAGAGTTCCGGAGCTTGGTATAAATGGGTCGGTTGTTGACGTTGAACAGTCCGTCCCGCACCTCCGGCTCCAGAAGCCGCATAGAAGCCGAAAAATAATTTTCCATCGAATGGATAGGCATAAAGATTCCGTCGTACAGGTACCGGTAGATTCTGGCACTGCCAAGCCGTCTGGCAAGCGCCTCCCGGTAAAAGCGGGTGTAGCCGTGCGCCGCCGCATTTTCGATCAGATGAATGAGGAAGTGCCGGTTCACCACCACGATGTTGGTGCTGATCTCCGCCTCTGCACGGTTCTGGATCATGGTGGCAAGGTCGGTCACCCTGCCCTCCCCGTCGGAGGTCACCATAATGGTATCCTCGGGATTTCCGGTCTCCCCGGCAAGCGAGCGGCGGGTCACGATCGTCATATCCGCTCCCTTTTCCAGATGTGCGTGAAGCACCTCGGACAAATCAATGTTGAACACCCCATCGCAGTCCGACATCACGATGCAGTCCTCGTTGCACCGTGCCAGAAATCCGCTGACGCCCATCAAAGCTTCCAGTCTGGATGTATACAGCGTATTGACCGATGCGGGGTTGTATGTGTTGACAAAGGGCGGCAACAGGCGGATACCGCCCGAGCGTCTTGCCAGATCCCAGTCCTTTCCGGTCCCCAGGTGGTCCATCAGCGACTGGTAGTTGTTGTGCGTTATGATACCGATCTTGGTGATACCCGAGTTCACCATGTTGGAAAGAGGAAAGTCGATCAGGCGGTACCGACAGCCGAACGGCACAGACGCCATGGTACGGATGTTGGTCAGCTCCTGCATTTCGGAGTCGTGAATATTGGAAAAGATCAATCCTGCCGTTGTCATCTTATTTGTCCTCCTTTCCGATCTCGGACGCTTCGGATATCATGCGATGATCCCCGATAACCGCCCCTGCCGGCACTTCAATTTCCGCACCGACCACCGTGATGCCGCTTGCCTCGCTCCGGGGCTTTCCGATCTGTGCGCCCTCGCCGACCACCACGTCGTGGTCCAGAATGGAATATTCCACCCGGGCGCCCTCGCCGACCACCACGTTTTCCATCAGAATGGAATCGCAGATCACAGCGCCTTTCATGACCCGCACGCCGGCGCCCAGCACCGAATTGCAGACCGTTCCGTAAAGCTCGCATCCCTCGGTCAGCGAACAGTTGTCAAGCACGGCGTCCTTGCCCACGTACTGCGGGGCGTGCGGCTCGTGCCGGGAATACACCCGCCACTGCGGGTCGTCCAGCTGCAGGCGGGGATTGTCGCCCAGAAGGTCCATATTGGCTTCCCACAGGGAATCTATGGTGCCCACGTCCTTCCAGTAACCGCTGAAAGGATAGGCAAACATTTTTTCGCCGGCGGCAAGCATCTTCGGAATCACGTTCTTTCCGAAGTCGTTTTCGCTTGCGGGGTCCTCCGCATCGGCTTTCAGATAGCGGTAGAGACATTCCCGGGAGAAAATATAGATGCCCATCGAAGCTTTGGTGCTGTCGGGATTTTTCGGTTTTTCCGCAAATTTATAAATTTTTCCGTCGTCGTACACGCTCATGATGCCAAAGCGGCTCGCCTCGCTGAGCGGCACGTCAATGACCGCTATGGTACAGTCGGCGTTGTTCGCCTTGTGGAACTCCAGCATTTTGAAATAATCCATCTTGTAGATATGGTCGCCCGACAGAACCAGAACGTAATCCGGGTCGTAGCGGTCGATAAACTCCATATTCTGATAGATCGCATTTGCCGTTCCCTTGTACCAGTCGGCACGCCGCTTGCCCTGATACGGGGGCAGGATCGTCACGCCGCCGAACGCACGGTCCAGATCCCACGGCAGACCGTTTCCGATATACGCATTGAGCACGAGCGGCTGATACTGCGTCAGAACGCCCACCGTATCAATTCCGGAATTGATACAGTTGGAAAGGGTAAAATCAATGATGCGGTACTTACCGCCGAAGGGTACTGCAGGCTTTGCTGTTTTTTCCGTCAGTGCATACAGACGGCTTCCCTGTCCGCCTGCCAAGAGCATGGCAACACATTCTTTTTTCCTGAACATAAATTCCTCCGATGTTTATTTTCATGTCTTGCATGAAGATTTCTGATTTTATCATTCTGTCCGGCGTCGCCGGTTTTTTTACGGTCATTTCCCGGCAGATGCGCCGCCCTCTTTTTTCCCGGTTCTTGCCGGCACGCTTTTTCTCTTTCGTCTGCAACGAAGGATCACCGCACCGAGCGGCGGCACCTCCAGGTGCAGAGAGTCCGGACAGCCGTTCCACGCCTTGCCGGTTGTTTTCAGGGCGTCCGGATTGCAGACGCCGCTTCCGCCGAAATCCACGGCGTCCGAATTGAAGATCTCCTCATACACGCCGCTGTACGGCACGCCGAGCAGGAATTTTTTCCGCACCACCGGCGTGAAATTGATCAGCACGATCAGCTCCTTCCCCGCACGGTCGATCCTGCGGTAGGAAACAATGCTCTGATCCCGGTTGTCGGCGTCGATCCACTGAAATCCCCCCCAGGAATCGTCGCACTCCCACAGCGGTGGATTTTCCAGATAAAAGTGGTTCAGCTCCGCCGTGTAGCGTTGCAGTTTTGCGTGGGACTCATAGTCCAGCATGAACCACTCAATGCCGGAAGCGTAATCCCACTCCCGGAACTGCCCGAATTCACAGCCCATAAAGAGCAGCTTCTTGCCGGGGTGCGTCATCATATACGCAAGGAACGCCCGGGCAGACGCAAACTTCTGCCAGTAGTCCCCCGACATTTTATCCAGAAAAGATTTTTTGCCGTGCACCACCTCGTCGTGCGAGATCGGCAGGACAAATTTTTCGCTGAAAGCGTAAGTCAGCGAAAAAGTAAGCTTGTCGTGGTGATATTTCCGGTATACCGGGTCGGTCTGCGCATAGGAAAGCGTATCGTTCATCCAGCCCATGTTCCACTTCATATCAAAGCCGAGACCGCCGCCGTCAAAGGTCGTCACGTTTGCCCATGCGGTGGATTCCTCTGCAATCATCAGCACGTCCGGATGCTTTTCTTTGATACAGGAATTCAGCTTCCGGAAAAAGGCGATCGCCTCCAGGCACCGGTTGTCCCCGTAGACGTTGGGGATCCACTCCCCGGGGCGCTTGTCGTAGTCCAGATAGATCATGGAAGCGACCGCATCCACCCGCAAGCCGTCCACGTGGTAGTGCTCCAGCCAGAACATGGCGCTGGAAACCAGGAAGGATTCCACCTCGTTGCGCCCGACGTCAAAACGCCTGGTGCCCCAGCCGTCGTGCTCCACCCGGTCGTCTCCCTGATATTCGTACAGGCGGCTGCCGTCAAATTCGTACAACCCGTGCTCGTCCTTCGGAAAGTGCGCCGGCACCCAGTCCAGAATCACGCCGACCCCCGCCTCGTGCATGGTGTCGATAAAGCCCATAAAGTCTGCCGGCGTTCCGAAGCGTGCGCTCGGAGCGAAATAGGAGCACACCTGATACCCCCAGGAACCGTCAAACGGATATTCCATCACCGGCATCAGCTCGATATGCGTATAGCCCATCTGCTTGACGTAGGAGGCAATATCGGGTGCGATCTCCGAATAGCTGTAATACGAGCCGTCCTCATGGCGCTTCCAGGAGGCGATCTGAAGCTCGTAGATATTGATCGGCTGACTGTAAAAGTTCTTCATGGCACGGCGCCGGTACTGCATCCAGCTCCCGTCCCGCCAGGAATAGCCGTCCGGCTTTGCAATGACGGACGCCGTAGCGGGCGGACATTCGGTTGCCTGCGCATACGGATCCGCCTTGTCGTGCGTCCCCGCTGCCGAGACCACCCGGAATTTATATTTGCATCCCGCCGGCACACTGCTTTCCGGCATCGACGCTTCCCATACGCCGCCCTCGGTCACCCGGATCATCGGCGTATCCTCCTGCCAGCCGTTGAAATCTCCGATCACGAACACCGAGCTTGCCCCCGGCGCCCATACACGGAAGATCATCTGCCCGCCTGTCCGGTGAGCGCCCAGATATTCCTGCGCATAATAGTTGGTTCCCTGATGAAAAAGATACGGCGCAATGTCGCTTTGTATATTCATGTATTTTTCTTCCTGTTCCATATTGCTCCTTTTCTTCACAGCCTGCGCCGATCACTTTTTTATTATATGCAAAAAGCGCTCCGATTATCTTACCGCAACGCACAAATCCCCGCACCGGTACGCAAAATATTTTGCTAAAAAACGTGGGCTGTGTGCTTCTGCGCTTTTCGCAAAGCACATTTCAGCGCAACAGCCCGTTCCGGTTACAAAGAAATCACATTCCCTCTTAATTCACTTCGGTATAAAAAACAATTTCGTCAGGAAAGCACATTCCAAGCTTTTCTCTTGCAATACGGATCTTATACGCATCGTCAAGAGGAGCGTCTACAAGATATTGCAGTTCTTCAATTTCATCCGTGAGATTCCGGATATATTCGGTGTTTTTGTTCTTGTCCTCTATGATCTTATTGTACTTCATCATGCTCCATAGGAAGAACGCCACGGCAAACACGAACAGAAATGCCAGAAACACCCGGATAAGAACCGCCGCACGGTTTTTACTCCCGATAAAATATCTGTTTTTTACCATTTTTTCCTCCTTGCCTCTGACCAAAGCCCCTACGGCACATCCTCGCTCAGAAAACCGTTGCCCGCCTCTTGCCGCAACCTTTTCTGCTCATTTTTATTATACAACTTTTTCTTTCTTTTTGCAATAGCTGTCTGAAAAAATATCCGGATTCTTTCCATTTTTTTCATAAAAAAACGGTAAAACAGACAAAAAGGGCGCAAAAACAGTCCGAAAACAATCGTAAGTGTTGCACGGATGAGGAAAACGATCCCCTCCGATACAAGCATTACCAGTTTTCCCAGCGTGAAGTAATACACCGCAAAGCCTGCGATCATGGCGTAGCGGGTGTGGTTTCGGCCTTCATATTTGGAGAGTATCAGCTTGTCGCCGTTGGTAACTCCTACGATCACAGCCGGAGAAAGCACCGGATATTCACCGTTTCCACATGCAGGGCAGATCATCTTGCGCTCCGCCTTGTCATGTACCATGGGTTTACCGCAGCAGCCGCAGAAACGACGT
>ENA-ORMN01002925-ORMN01002925.1-human-gut-metagenome-genome-assembly--contig:-NODE-2925-length-14069-cov-4.477380_pt1 | contig 14069 bp, 13 predicted proteins | sample MGYA00242102_ERZ508993 | MGnify/ENA primary metagenome ERZ508993 (study PRJEB26280, sample SAMEA2338770) | human gut metagenome | biome: human gut; feature: human-associated habitat; material: faeces... | reverse complement strand
CGAAGTTCCGGCACTGATCGGCTGCTTTGCAATGGGACCGGCAGCAGGAGCAATGATCGAACTTATTAAAATCGTATTACATCTTCTGATCAGTGGAACATCTACAGCAGGTGTCGGTGATATTGCCAACTTTGCAATTGGTTGTGCCTTTATCCTTCCGGCAGCATGGATCTATAAAGCAAAACACTCCAGAAAAAGTGCAATGATCGGAATGGCAGCAGGAACTGTATTTATGGCATTTATCGGTTGCTTTTTAAATGCATATGTATTACTTCCGGCTTATGCAAAAGCATTTAGCATGCCAATCGATGCGCTGGTAGGAATGGGAACAGCAGTAAATGGTCATATTACGAATTTACTTACATTTGTCGTATTTGCAGTAGCACCATTTAACCTTTTGAAAGGTGCAATGGTATCCGTTGTAGTACTTCTGATCTACAAGAAGATCAGTCCGATTCTGAAAATGAGATAATATCAGCTGGGGGTTTGTTCCAACATCATTGTATAGAAGGAAAATATTAAAAAATAGCAGGTGGATATATGGCACTCAATGTCAGAGTTTAAATATGATATTGAAAGCGATATGTTTACCTGTTATTTTTTATATAATAAGAAATTGTATTTTCTATTATGAAAAAAAGATTGTACTGATGATTGATGAGGTTGACAGTGCATCGAATAATCAGGTGTTTCTGGATTTTCTTGCTCAGCTTCGTGCTCAGTATATTGAAAGAGATATACAGCCGACATTTCGAGCTGTTATTTTGGCGGGTGTATATGACGTAAAGAATTTAAGGCGGAAAATCCGTCCGGATGAAGTTCATAAATATAACAGTCCGTGGAATATCGCAGCGGATTTTAAAGTGGATATGAGCTTTTCAAGAGAAGAAATTGCAGGAATGCTCGATGAGTATGAAAAAGATTATCATATAGGAATGGATGTGGAATTACTTGCCGGACTGATCAGAGAGTATACATCCGGATATCCATTCCTAGTGTCGAGGATATGTCAGCTTCTGGATGAGGAAATCAGTGTGAAGAAGGAGTATGGCGGTAAGAAAAGTGCGTGGACGAAGAAGGGATTTTTGGAAGCGGTAAGGATTTTGCTTTCAGAAAAAAATATGCTGTTTGAGTCGTTGCGTGAAAAACTGGAAAGTTATCCGGAATTGAATAGTATGCTCTATTCACTTCTATTTACGGGAAAAGCGATTGTGTATAATTATTATGAGACATCAATCAATATTGCGACCATGTTTGGCTTTGTGAAAAATGAAAATGGAGTGCTTGCAGTTTCCAATCGTATTTTTGAGACGTGGTTATATAATCTGTATTTGTCATCTGCGGAGATGCAGAAAAAGGAAATCTATGCGGCATCGTTGATTGACAAGAATCAGTTTATCACAAATGGTTATTTGAATATGAGATTGGTCCTTGAAAAATTTGTGCAGCATTTTCATGATTTATATGGCGACAGTGACGAGACATTTCTTGAAGATGAAGGTAGAAAATATTTTCTTTTGTATTTAAGACCGATTATCAATGGAACAGGCAATTATTATATAGAGACTCAAACCAGAGAGCAGAAACGGACAGATATTATTGTAGACTATTTGGGTGAACAGTATATTATAGAAATGAAGATCTGGCATGGAAAGGAATATAATAATCGTGGGGAAAATCAGTTGATAGAATATCTTAATGATTACCATGTGAAGAAAGGATATATGATCAGCTTTAATTTTAACAGGAAAAAAGAAACCGGTATCAAAGAAATTACAATTGACGGAAAGACAATTATAGAAGCAATTGTGTAACAGTCAGAATTAAAAATTGTGTAACAATCAGAATTAAAAAATGCCAGGCAGGATACAGCATGCAAAGGAGGAAAAGGGATTGCTGTACCCCGTCTGGCGTTTTCGTATACGGGAAGCTTGGGGAGATTTCCCATATACGATTTACTGAATTTTATCGAATGTAATGTGGGCACTTGGGGAATGCACCACAATCTTATAATCATTTGGATAATATCTTGTAGAGAATACGAATTCTCCGTCATTTACAAATACTTCAACGGAAGAAGTATCTGCAAGGATTTTTACATTTTCCAAAGTGCCGACTTCGGCGTAGCGAAGGCTTCTGCCTGCGGATACGGAAGTTTTACTTTTGGTTGTGAAATGCATCTGGAACCGTCCATTCTCATAGTCAAGGATCAGTTCATCTGAAAGGACAGCCTGGAAATGATTCTCCTTAATTCCATCTACATTTACTTCATATACCGGGCAGCCGCTCTGGGTAAGTTCATTCTGAACATCCTGAAGCTGTTGTTTTTTTGCATCCAGCTCGCGAACCGGTTTCTGGCAGACTTTGCCATCTTTTATGAAGACTTCTCTTGGAAATGTAAAGCAGTGCTGCCATCCGTCTTTGATGGTCGGATTGGTATATTCTTCGCAATCCGGCATTCCCATCCAGCTGATATGGATGCGTCTTCCATCTTCTGCTTCGAAGCTCTGCGGAGCGTAATAGTCAAAACCATAATCCCACAGATGATAAGGGGATAATTTGTAGGAATCTAAAATGTCGCCGTCCACAAGGAAGTAACCGGACTGGTATACATTTCGGTCAACCCACTCTTTGCCTTCCAGGCCCTGGACGGAGGAGGAAAGGATTTTGATGCCGTCTGTTTCAAAATAGTCCGGGCATTCCCACATATAACCGAAAGGCTTTTCGGATTCTACACGGCTGCGGAAGTGCCAGTTTATTTTATCGGAGGATTCAAAAATCAGTGCCTGACCGACATCATTTTTAGTACGTGCGCCCTGGATCATGTAGTAGGTATCGTCCTTTTTCCAGACCTTCGGATCGCGCACATGGCAGGTCAGGTCAGAAGGATAATCGCTGTTGCGGAGCAGCTCTTTTTTGCTACCAAAATGAATTCCGTCTTTGGTTGTGACGAGTACGGTATTTGCCTCACGGCCGGTGTTGATATAATCAAAATCGCCATCTTCCAGCTTGACATTTCCGGTGTAGTAAAGATACATTGTACCGTCTTCGAGGAAGGCAGATCCGGAATATACACCGTGGCAGTCAAATGGCTGATCCGGGTAGAGGGATACACCTTTGTATTCCCAGTCGATCAGATTGGTGCTGGTGTAATGACCCCACATTTTCACACCGCCTTCGGCGTTAAATGGGGAGTACTGGAAAAATGCGTGGAACACACCATCCATCTGACAAAGTCCGTTCGGATCGTTGAGCCAGCCAACCGGAGGCATCAGGTGCAGCTTCTCGCGGAACTGTGTGCCAGATGTCTGTTCTTTTGCTGTCTGGTTCTCTTCTGCTGTATTTACTAAGTTTACAAGATCTCTGGTTAATGCGTTCATATTGATTCACTCCTGGAAATAGTTCCGCAGGCAACGGTTCGGAAAACGTATTGATACGGATATCCGACACCTGCTGCGGGAGACAAATCTGATTATTTGTCATGAGTTATTTTATTTCGTAAGTTTCATAACAGATGATTTACCGGTTACAGTGCCGGGTGCGGCACATTCTACAGAATTATACAGATCTGTATTGGTAAGGATCATCATGGTTGTTGCCGGATGTCCGGCTTCTTTTATTGCATTTAAATCTGCTTCGATCAGCACGTCTCCGGCGTGTACTTTTGCACCGTCAGATACTTTCTTTGTAAATCCATTTCCATCCATTTTTACAGTGTCGATTCCGACATGGATCAGAAGCTCTGCGCCGCCGTCAGTCAGGATGCATACTGCGTGACCGGTATCAAAAATGCTTACGATTTCGCCATCACAAGGTGCGGTGATGATGCCGTCAGCAGGTTCGATCGCTACGGTTTTTCCAAGGACTTCTGCTGCAAATGTATCGTCTGCGATCTGATCATTTGGAATGATCTTTCCATTTACCGGAGCATTTAACACTTCTTCGGAAGAAGTGGTTTTTGTATTGCCTGAAGCTGTTTTAGTTTCGGAAGCAGCAGATTCTTCGCTGTCTGTTTCCTCAACAGAAGCTGCAACAGTAACAGGAGCTTCTGCGACTGGTTCTTTCTTCTTGTCTTTGTAAAGTGCGAAGGATACTGCAAATGCAACACCGACTGCGATTGCCATCTCAATGACGTACTGAAGTGGCTGGTTCAGGCAGAGCAGGATTCCGAAGATACCGGTTACACCTGTTCCTTTTGCACCGAGGTGAACAAGGGAAGCATAAAGGGCTCCGCATCCTCCACCGATGCATCCGGCGATAAATGGTTTAAAGAATCTTAAGTTTACACCAAAGATTGCAGGTTCTGTAATTCCCATAAATGCACTGAGTGATGATGGAAGTGCAAGGGATTTGATCTTTTGGTCTTTTGATTTTACAGCAACGGCAAGTGCTGCTGCACCCTGTGCCACGTTTGCTGCACTTGCGAGTGGCAGCCAGTAGGTTACACTGTATTTTGCAAGCTGTCCGATATCGATGGCTGTGTACATCTGATGGATACCGGTAACAACGGTCGGTGCATATAAACTACCCATGATCAGACTTCCAAGTCCGAGTGGAAGTGTCAGCATCCACTGGATTGCTCCGAGGATTGCATTTTCAGCCCATACGAAGATTGGTCCGACGATGGAAAGTGTAAGGTATCCGGTTACGAATACGCTGACAAGCGGTGTGACAAAAAGGTCTAAAACTTCCGGTACGATCTTGTGAAGCTTTTTTTCAAGTACGGATAAGATCCATACAGCGATGACAACCGGAATAACGTGTCCCTGATAGCCGACCATGTCAATGTGATACAGTCCGAAGAACACGCTCTGTGTCTGCTGAACACCTTCTGTTGCAACTGTGTAGGCGTTCTGCAGGGACGGATGGATCATGATCATACCGATAACTGCGCCAAGGTAAGGATTTGCGCCAAATGCTTTTGCAGCGGAGAATGCAATCAGGATCTGCAGGAATGTGTAAGCAATGTTACTGAAAAGGGTTGCAAATACATAAATCGAGCTGGTTGTGCTGATGTGTAAGAACCCGTTACTGTTCATGAAATCCAGTGCGTTCATGATTCCCATAAGGAAACCGCTGGCTACGATCGCCGGGATGATCGGTACGAAAATGTCTCCCAGAAGCTTGATGGCTTTCATAAACCAGTTCTGCTTTTCGGCAGCAGCTTCTTTTGCTTCTGCTTTCGTGCTGGCTGTGATGCCTGCGATTGCAATAAATTCATCAAATACTTTGTTGACGGTTCCTGTTCCGAGAATGATCTGGAGCTGTCCGGATGCTTCAAATACCCCCTTTACCCCGTCTACATTCTCAAGTGCTGTCTTATCCGCTTTCGTGTTGTCTGCAATGACAAGGCGAAGTCTGGTAGCACAATGGGCAGCAGATACGATGTTCTTACTTCCACCCACATGATTCAGAATTTCCTTTGCGGTTTTTCTGTAATCCATATTCTCTCCTCCTTTAGATATAATGTGTAATCGATTTCATATCTTATGCTTAAATAATATGAAAAAAAATGCCATTTGTAAAGATGGCATTTTTACTGATAATTCATATTGTTTTTTGTGAAAAGTGTTGAAAGAAACTTTCGTTTCCTTAAGAAACTCCGGGAAATCAGGAAAATCAGGTAAGATTTTCGGAGTCTGAAGGGTCTGCTCCAACAAGACGGAAGCCGAGCTTCATCTCGATCGGGATCTGTTCTCCTCTTTCAATACTGTCAAGAAGTAGCTCTGCGCCGCGGATTCCACTGGTTTTGTAGCCGAAATGGATGGTTGGGATTCCTCCGGTGACGGCTTTTAACATCTGGTTATCTCCGAATCCGGTTACTCGGATGGACGTATTTTCAAGGATATAGCGCATTCTTGCACCTGCATCGGCTGCATTTGTCGGAATCTGCTTTTTTAAGTAGGTCTGAATGGCTTCGATTGCTCCCGCTGCTATGGTATCGGTTGCACATGATATGACATCGATATCACATTTGCTTTCCAAAAGATCCAGAGCAGACTCATATCCAGATTTCAGCGTGAAGGCTGAGGTTCGCTTATTTTCCTCGAAAAGCGTGACACCTGCATTTTTGAGTCCTGCGATAAATCCGTCCTCTCTTGCGGCACCTGCCGCCTTGTCATCGCGGGTAACGCCGATGTAAGCAACTCCTTTTTTACTGAATCCGGCAACGGCCTGTCCCATTGCCTTTCCTGCACCGTAATCGTCGTGGTAAATGCAGTTTGCGTGTGAGGTGCGCTGCCCGATCACGACAACAGGAACCTTTGTCTCTTTTAAAAATTTCCGGTGACCGGCGGTGAACATCGTACCGACAAGAATAATTCCGTCCACCGGATAATTTTCAAATAACCGGAGGTATTCTACTTCCTTTGCAGGGGTGTTGTCGGTTCCGGCAAGAAGCATCTGATAGCCTCTTTCGGCGAGAACACTTTCAATTCCGGCAGTGATCCGGCTGATGGATTCGGAATTGATCTTCGGGACGACCACGCCCACCAGGCTTGCCTTTTTGGTACGAAGCATACGCGCCTGTGCGGATGGCTGGTATCCGGTTTCTTCGATGACTTTACGGATCTGTTCTTTTTTCTCTTCACTGACGTAGCCGCCGTTCAGATATCTGGATACAGCTGCGCTGGAGACACCGGCGAGCTGTGCGATTTCTTTGATGGTCATAATCTGGTAAATGAAACTCCTTTGTATTTGATACTCTTATTATAGTGGAAAGCAAAATAACAGACAAGACCGGAGAAAGGAGAAAATCCAATCTTGGTCTTGCCTGTATTATTTTGGTTATAACTTTTTAAAATGATGTAAGTGTCAAAAGTAAATTTTGCCGTTCACATCATTATTATAATCTGCGATACAGATTTTTATAGCGTTTTTTGTCCTCTTTCGTTAAGAGAACAGCCAGAAGCATGAATGCGACTCCTGTCAGAAGAACGATGATCCAGGTAAAGATCGGCGTATGATTTTTGTAAATAAATCCGATCAAAAGCTGGTACAGACTCATAAATCCGATACGGATGATCTCCATCAGCCCGTGGATTCTTCCGCGGTGGCTGGATGGGATACGCCTGGTCATGTACGGGCTTTCCGCCAGCATGTAAGAAATCTCACCCCATGTCAGTACGACCATTGCCGCATAATAGAACGGGATGTGCCCGGAAAAGAGGATGAACATCACGTAGCCGACCAGTGTCAGTAAAAATCCGTAGATTGTCTTTTTCGGTTCGGAAGATCGCTTCAGGATCTGGGTGATAAGTGGTGTGAAGAGAACAACGATAAAGCAGTTGATGCTTGTAACTGTTCCGAATATCACCGCACCGGTATCCCCGTGCAGACGGATCAGATCCATAGGAAAGAGATAATTATACATCTGGTAAAGTGCTGTGTACCCGCTGGTGATCAGAATGAACAGCAGAACAAGCCGGTTTTCTTTAAGAATCGTCAGCAGGCTTTCCCCGTGGCGTTCGGCCTGATAAATGGCGTTGCTATCATTTTCTTCTTTTTCCGGTGTGATATTCTGTACAAAGAAATAGATCAGCACAGAAGAAGTGCCGATGGAAATTCCACTGAGCAAAAATGCAAGCCATAAGTAATTGCGAAACATAAATCCGGCTACAGCAGAAGCCATCACGCCGCCGAGATTTGCTGTCAGATACTGGAGGGAATACCCTCTCTCCCTGTCCTTGCTGAGGGTGATGTCCGCAGTAAGCGAATTGTAGGACGGATTTTCCATGTTCTGGCAGGTCGATGCGATAAACATCAGCACAATGGATTTTGTCGTCAGCGGGAGCAGTCCGCAGATGATATAAGAAATGACGGAAATCATATCCAGGTAAACGATATTCATTTTCTTATTAAAACGATCGGCCATCTTTCCACCAATCAGATTTGCCGGGATCGTCAGGATCCCCATCAGTGCCGTGATCCAGGCAACCTGCACGGCATTCATCCCAAGCTTCTGGCTTAAAATCATCGTCAGCATCGGACGGACCATTGCCCCCATGGCCGTCACAAAGCGTCCAAAGCATAAGACATAGTTTTCTTTTCTAAGACCTTTGTATTGTGAAATTAGATTCAGGATATGGTTTCCCTTTTGCATATTCCCCAGTTTCAAACTACTAATAATATACAATGCGGGTACTTTTTTGTCTATCTTATTCCGTCGGGTTTCAGCAAAAAATGGTGGTTGATTGAAGCCGGAAAATGATGTATCTTAGTACTTAGGAAATAGCAGTTGTAAGGGGAGTATGACTGAGCGAAAAAGGAGAATATGATGAAATCAGAAGAGGTTACGAGAATACTGGAAAATGCCATCCGTATCGGAAAAGGTGTGATCCGGTATGGAAGTGTCGCATCGTATATTCCGGAGCTTGCCAAGGCAGATAAGAATAAACTGGGGATCTGCCTTTACACAATAGACGGCAATCAATTTGAGACCGGAAATACAGAAGACAGATTTACGATACAGTCCATTTCCAAAGTAATGGCACTGTGTCTGGCGTTGGAAACGTTTGGAGCAGAGTTTGTGTTTGATCATGTGGGTGTGGAGCCGTCGGGAGAGGCTTTTAACTCACTGGTAGAACTGGATAACCGGAGCAACCGGCCCTTTAATCCGATGATCAATTCCGGAGCAATTACGGTTGCAAGTCTGCTAGTGAACCATTATTCCATCGAAGATATGCAGAAGTATATGCAGGAAGTATGCGAAGATCCGGAGATCGCGATAGACGAAGCCGTATTTCAGTCTGAGATGGCGACCTGCGCAAGAAATAAGGCGATTGCCTATCTTTTAAAAAGTAAGGACATCATTGATACCGATGTAGAAGAAAGTGTTACCTTTTATACAAAGATGTGTTCCATGTCGGTAAATGCAAGAGATCTGGCAAGGTTCGGTCTTCTGCTGGCAAATGACGGAGTGCAGCTTTCCACCGGAAAACGTCTGATCTCATCTCAAACTGTGCGGATGGTGCAGACCATTATGCTTACTTGCGGAATGTATGACGGATCGGGGGAATTTGCATTAAGAACAGGAATTCCGACTAAGAGTGGAGTCGGCGGAGGTCTCCTCAGCGTGTCGAAAAAGAAAATGGGAATCGGGATCTACGGACCGTCTCTTGATAAAAAAGGAAACTGTATCGCAGGCTGCGAATTGTTGGGATATATTTCAGAAGCACTGCATCTTCACATCTTTGATACCAGAGAGTGGAAGGTAGAAGAATAAAAAAAGACGATACTGCAGAACTCCCTTAGCATGTGGTTTTGCAGTGTCGCTTTTCTTTTATCCGCTTATTTTTCAGAGGATGGAAGACAATTTCCATCTTTAACAATGGTTGGTTCTTTTCCTGCAATCATGGTTACCATGTATCCATTTTTTACCAAATTGATTGCAACGACTTTTCCTTTTTTCGTATGGAAAATCTGAATAAGGATATCTTTTGAAGTCGGTTTGTTCTTAAAATAGTTGCTTGGTCTGCTGTTCCCGGTAGGAATCGCACCATTGCCGAATGTATAGCGCGGTTTTGCATTTTTATCTGCACTTTCCAGATAAATAAGTACTTGTCTTGCAACTCGCCGGCTGGATGTATTGACCTCGGTCTGATCTTTGGGATTCCTTTGAAGAGCATTTAGTGCACCGTTTGATATTCTTCCGAACTTTGTCATCTTTTCGCCGCCGATTGTGGAGGTAAACTTGCTATTTTGTATATTCAAATCCTGCTAACTTAGTTACAAATGCAACATTGCCTAGGTAGCACTATTCCCAATTTCTTGGAATTTCAAAAGGCAATTTATCATCAATGCAAACTTCCTCAGAACCATGCTTTTCATAATGAGAATTATCCCTTCTGAAAATGACGGATTCGTGTTTGTCTCGTTTGATTTTACCTTCTGCAACTAACTTTTGCTTCTCAGCTCGAATGCGTTCCAAAAGAACGACGGCTGGTTCGTCGTAAGGGTCTTGTGGTACAAGTTTACCTTGAACGGCTTTTTGGAGAATAGATTTTTTAAGTTGCTCTGGGAAAATATTGTTCAAATGTTTTAATCTTGAATCGATTGTGCCATATTCAATTACATGAGCCATAACTGCATTAAGTTTTTCAACAGTGCAAATTTGCTCATGCGATGGAGGTATTGGTACAAGCATATTTCCCAGTGTTTTTCCGTTGCAGTTGGGCTGCGCGGTAGCAATAGTGCCTTCTCGTAATTGTGACCAATACAATTCGCTCTCCATAAAGTATTTCAAGTATTGCGGACACAACTGGTTATACTTATATGTCAAAGCGTAAGCTGACAAAAGAAATGGCAGATGCCTTTGTGGATTCAATTATTATCCATGGTAAGTATGATTATGAGATCAAGCTGGTATATGACGATCAGTTTGCAGATTTACAGAAATTAAAGAAAGAGAAGGAGGCGCAGTCAAGATGACAGATCTTAGAAAAACAGCTGTTTACATCCGTTTGTCCGCAGAAGATGACAATGTAGATGGCAGAGCCAAAAAAGAGAGCGACAGTGTAACTTCTCAGAGAATTCTGTTAAAATCATTTGTGATTGATCAGCTGGGTGTAGCTGAGGCTGATATCCTGGAATATGTGGATGACGGTGTCAGCGGTACTCATTTTAAACGGCAGGGATTTCAACAGCTGCAGGATGACATGAAAAGCGGAGAAATCGGCTGTGTAGTTGTAAAAGACTTTTCCAGATTCGGAAGAGACTATCTGGAAGTTGGATTTTATATTGAATATATTTTCCCACTTCTACAGATTCGATTTATTTCGATTAATGACAGCTATGACAGTGCAGCAAGCAGCGGAATGACTGGTGGAATGAATGTGGCATTGCAGAATCTGGTATACAATATGTATAGCCTGGATTTGTCCAAGAAAATTTCATCAGCATTGCAGACAAGAACGAGAAATGGTACACGCCTTCCGGTAAATGCCAGATATGGCTATAAAAAAGGAAAAGATGGAAGGCTGGAAGTTGATCCGGAGGCTGCAAAAGTCGTGAAAATGATTTTTCAGATGGCAGCGGAAGGAACAAGTTTTGCAGATATTACAAGGGAATTGAACAGACAGGCGATTGCTACTTGTGATGAGCAGAAATTATCAAGAGGGGATCAGGTGCAGTTCCAGAGGTTTGACACGATCAAAAAGAAACACTGGAGCCCTACGACAGTAGCGGCAATTGTCCGGGATGAGATTTATATTGGAACCAGAATCTGGGGCAAAACACGTTGCAGTATGCATACGGGCCATAAAGCAGTTCTGAATGATGAAACAGAATGGGTTCGCCTGGAAAATCATCATACGGCAATTATAGACAGGGAATTGTTTGAAAAAGCAAATGAAATGCATCCGAAAAAGAAGAGAAGTGTTGCAGAATCACGCACCAATTTTACTCTGGAAAGACGTAAAAAACAGCCGGCCTTGCTGATATGTGCCAACTGTGGGCATTCTCTGTTAAAAGAAACAGAGCATCTGCTGAAATGTTCAGATGCCAGAACCAATGGTGATCCTGTGTGCCGAAGTCTGGTGATTCGTAGGGAACCGATGGAGGAGAATATCCTTGGGCTTGTCCGTCAGTATGCAGCGTCAATGTTGAAAAAAGGAAAGAAAGTATCTTCCAAAAGACAATGTGAATACAAAGAGATCAATACTACAGAATTGCAAAAACAGAGCCGACAGTTGACCTCGGAAAAGATGAAACTCTATGATGATTACAAAGATGGTCGTATAGATCGTGATTCGTATAAGCAGAGAGCTGAAAAGATAAGTGTACAGCTGGATGAAATAAAACGAAAGATAGAAGATGCGAAGAATAGTAAAAAGCTTCTTGAACAAAATGAACTTTCTGATAAAATAAAACTAAAAGATTTCTTGGGAATTCAGAAGTTCGATACAGAGAAGCTGCGTGAGATTATCAAGGTGATCCGTGTTCATAGTCAGGATGAAATTGAAATCGAATGGAATTTTGACGATATTTTTTCAGAACAGAGATAACTTGAGCAGGACAAGAATGACTTATCAGAAGATAATAAAGGTGCTGGGACTACCTGATGGAAGTGTCAGATAGTCTTCGGCAGAAAAAAATAAAAATTTTTTTGTCCTATACTTGACACATCCACATGTATGTCGGCACACTTATTGCTCAAATATGGCAAAATCCGGAATGAATCCAAAGACTCTGCAATATCTGATGGGACACTCAGATGTATCTGTGACACTTAATATTTATACGCATACCGGCTATGATGATGCGAAGAAAGAACTTGCCAGGTTAAAAGAAGCAAAGAAAGAACTGGATAAAAACCGGTTTGTAACCCAAAAACATACACAAATAACTCATGAAAGCCTTATTTTGTAAGGCTTTCTGGACAAGAAAAATAACCCATTTATAACCAAAATGCCCGAAAAAACATGAGAAAATGCAAGAATTTACGAGAAAAAAAGCCGTTTTAGAAAAAAGTGTATAAAGGCTGGAAAGCCAGTATTTACAAGGCTTTGAGAAGATATAAGGAGATAAAATGAGCAAGATAAAAGTATTATTCATTTGCCACGGCAGGGCTTTGAGTACAGCTATATGCGGCGATGAAGTGCGATAAAGCAGGGCAAATCGTGGTGAGGTGATAGGAAAGGGACTACGGTTTTTATGCGGACGAGTAAAAAATAGTTGACCATATGTTGAAGCAGGTGCGAAAATGCCTGCTTCAACATATGGTCATAGAATTTCAAATTTACTGTAAAACATGATTCTGCAAGATTGGACATAGTAGGGTGCAATGTGGCGAATAACCGCATGAATTCTACAATTTGGACTACTAAGGAACATAGGTAGAATTGGGATAAAGACAAATGTGTTGGGAGAAATCCTTAGTAGTAACGGACTACTTAAACACATAAATGGATGATTAGGCCATAAAACCTAGGAAGAAATGTGCCGGGGAATGTGGCTTTTTCTTGTTGATAATATGTTATAAGAATGTTATAATTTTGCTATAGCTTTTAATTGTTTATTATTGATCTTTTTGAGGTGAAAACATGGGTTTTTCAGAGAAAATAAAAAATTTAAGACAAGAGCGTTTACTTAGTCAAGAGGCATTTGCAAAGGAACTAGGTGTTTCTTTCGCAACTGTTAATCGTTGGGAAACGGGGAAAACACAGCCAACATATAAAGCTTTACGCACTATAAAAGAATACTGCGAAAAGAATAATGTTGAATTTTCGGTAGATCTTAATATTGAAAGAGGTAGTACAAATGGCTAAGTCTACAAATATAAATAATAGAAGGTACCTTGGAAATAAATATAAACTTTTACCATTTATTAAGAAGGTTGTGGATTCAGAGTGTACAGATATTGAAATTGTTGTAGATATTTTTTCGGGAACTGGTGCAGTTGCCTCAGCTTTTCAGGACAAGCAGTTGATAACTAACGATATTTTGTACAGTAATTATATTTCTAACTTTGCATGGTTTTCACCACGAAAGTATAGTAGAAAAAAAATAGAAACCATAATTGATGAGTATAACGCTATGGTAATTAATGAAGAGAATTATATGACCATAAATTTTTCTAATACATATTTCAGTCATGATGATTGTTCGAAAATTGGATTTATCCGAGAGGATATAGAGACTAAATATGCAAACAAAGAAATAAACGAGAGGGAAAGGGCATTATTGATAACTTCACTTCTCTATGCGATGGATAAAATAGCGAAGACTTGCGGACATTACGATGCGTACCGTCAAGGTGTAGAATTTGATATGCATTTAGAATTATTGTTACCGGAAGCGAGTATAACGAATAATAAAAAGAATAAGTGTTACAATATAGATTCGAATGATTTAGCGGGTAAAATTGTTGCTGATTTAGTATATATCGATCCACCATATAATTCAAGGCAGTATTGCGATGCATATCATTTGCTTGAGAATGTAGCCAGATGGGAAAAGCCAGAAGTCTTTGGCGTTGCAAAGAAAATGGATAGGACGGCATTGAAGAGTAAATATTGTACCAAAAGTGCAGCAGAAGCTTTCGATGATTTAATTAAGCAATTGAAGTGTAG
>ENA-ORMN01002924-ORMN01002924.1-human-gut-metagenome-genome-assembly--contig:-NODE-2924-length-14077-cov-4.691413_pt1 | contig 14077 bp, 11 predicted proteins | sample MGYA00242102_ERZ508993 | MGnify/ENA primary metagenome ERZ508993 (study PRJEB26280, sample SAMEA2338770) | human gut metagenome | biome: human gut; feature: human-associated habitat; material: faeces... | reverse complement strand
GGCGAAGCCCGGAGTCGAACCCGGAGGGCGACCGCAGGTCGGGATCTACTAAGGGCGAGCGCACAGACTTATTCCGCCAACTTCCGCAACGGTAAAACCTCGGGTCAGCTATATCCCTACCCCTTGCCCAAAAGTCTTTTGAAAGGGGCACGGGGAAAACTTTTCTCCAGAAAAGTTTTCCCCGTCTTCTCCCCATCAGTTCAGACTGTCGTCTGTATCGTCTTTGTTTTGATTGTCATCCAAGGAGCTGAGGTCAATCGGCGTGCTCTTGGAGTCGGCTTCGCCGTCTGCATTTTCTTCCTCTGCCTTGCGGCGTTCTTCCTCGGCATGGCGCAGGCGCTCTTCGTTTTCTTCACGACTGCGGCGCTTTTTCGCCTCGCTCATCTCTTCCAGTTCTTCAAAGGTGGGCGTACCCTCCATTGCCGCCTTGAACTGTTCGCCGTCCATGATCTCGTAGCGGATCAGAAATTCCGCAATGAAATCAAGTTTCTGACGGTTTTCGTTCAGAATCTGGCGGGCACGGTCGTAAGCCTCGCTGATGATCTGGTGGATTTCGTTGTCGATCTTGTATGCCGTTTCGTCGGAATAATCCTGCGAGCTTGAGAAATCACGTCCGAGGAATACTTCTCCGTGGTCGTTGCCGAACGCACGGGGACCGAGAACGGTGCTCATACCAAGCTGAGTAACCATCTGCTTTGCAATCTTGGTGGCACGCTCAATGTCGTTGGAGGCACCGCCGGAGACGTCACCGAATACGATTTCCTCTGCGGCACGACCGCCAAGAAGCATGGTGATCTTTTCTTTCAGCTCTTCTTTGTACACGCTGTATTTGTCCTCGGTCGGAGGATTGAGCGTGTAGCCCAGGGCGTTTCCGCTCGGGATAATGGAGATCTGCTCAACCGGGTCCATATAGGGAAGTACGTGGGCGATAATGGCGTGACCCGCTTCGTGGAATGCGGTGTTGCGCTTTTCCCGGTCTTTCATTGCACGGGACTTCTTCTTGGGACCTGCGATCACCTTGATATAGGCGTCCTCAATGTCGTCCATGCCGATCAGCTGTTTGCCACGGCGGGCGGCAAGAAGCGCCGCTTCGTTGAGGAGGTTGGCAAGATCGGCGCCGGTAAAGCCGGCAGTGCGCTTGGCAACCTGCGCAAAATCCACCGTTTCCTCAAACGGTTTGTTCTTGGCGTGTACGTGGAGAATTTCTTCCCGTCCCTTGATGTCAGGGTAGTTGACGGTGATCTGCCGGTCAAAACGACCCGGACGGAGCAGGGCAGGGTCCAGAATGTCGGGTCGGTTGGTAGCGGCGATGACGATGATTCCCTCATGAGAGCCAAAGCCGTCCATTTCCACGAGCAACTGGTTCAGCGTCTGTTCACGCTCGTCGTGTCCGCCGCCGAGACCTGCGCCTCTGTGACGACCCACGGCGTCGATTTCGTCGATAAAGATGATGGAAGCAGGATGCTTTCTGGCGTTTTCAAACAGGTCACGCACACGGGACGCACCAACACCGACGTACATTTCCACAAAGTCGGAACCCGAGATCGAGAAGAACGGAACGCCCGCTTCTCCGGCAACCGCCTTTGCCAGCAGGGTCTTACCGGTACCGGGAGGGCCTACAAGCAGAACGCCGTGCGGAATTTTGGCGCCGAGGGTAGAGAACTTTCCGGGATTTTTCAGGAATTCCACCACTTCCTCCAGCTCTGCCTTTTCCTCGTCGGCACCTGCCACGTCACGGAACAGAACCTTGTTTTTGTCGTTCTGGGGCGTTTTCACTCTTGCCTTGCCGAAATTGTTCAGCTTGCCGGCGGCGCCCTTGCCGCTGTTGGCACGGCTCATCAGAACGAAATAGAGAATCACGACCACGAGGATCACGATGATATACGGCAGGAAGGATACCCACCACGGAATCACGGTCAGCGGCTCGATTTTCAGGCTTTCCAAATTGGAGTTTCCTACATACTGCCCGAAGAAATCCTTGAAGTCATCATAATTCCGGAGCTGACACTCCACGGTGGTTTTTGCGTTGCGGATCTTGCCGGAATCGTCGTATTCCAGCTCTCCGTCGGAGCCGAGATCGTACACCTGCATGGTGAGCACGTTATCGTTGCTGACACTGCACTGGATCACGGCGTCCTTCTCAAAATATTCAATCACCTCGCCGTACTCGACCTCTTTCGGCTGTGCGGTCCGCTGACGGAACACAAGCGAAAGCGAAACGATCACGGCGACGATCAGGAGAAGGTAAAAAATCAGAATTCGGATATTGCTGTTTTTTTTCATTGTTTCCTCCGTCTAAAGTGAATTGCAGGCAATCAACCGCTGTAAACTTCCGGCTTCAGAACGCCGACAAAGGGGAGATTGCGGTATTTTTCATTGTAGTCCAAGCCAAATCCGACCACAAACTTGTCGGGAATGACTTTCCCGCAATAATCCGGGGTAAAGTCCACCGAGCGGCGGTCCGGCTTATCCAGCATGGTGCAGGTCTTTACGCTGTTTGCGCCACGCTCGGAAAGGTAGCGCACCAGGTGCGAAAGCGTTCTTCCGCTGTCCACAATGTCCTCCACGATGATGAAATCCACGTCGGACATATCGTCACGCTTGATATCCAGATGAATGTTGATCACACCGGAGGAAACCGTTTTGGCTCCGTAGGAGGAGACCTTCATGAAATCCACCTCCATGGGAAGTGTAATCTTTTTCATCAGCTCTGCGGTGAACATCAAAGAACCCTTGAGGATGCAGATAAGTACCAGTTTTTTGCCGGAATTCCGGTAGTCCCGGTTGATCTCATCGGCGATCCTGCCGGTAATTTCGCCGATCTCCTGCTCGGAGACCAATATGCTTTCAATATCTTCTGTCATAAATTTTAGCCTTTCCTGTTTTGCATGAAGTCATTCAGATCCGGTTCATTAAAACAAATTTGCAGACAAATTACACCGTCAGCCGCACTGTCACGGGCTGACGCACCGTCACGCACACCGACGGTCGGCACGGCAAGAACGCCGGCGCCGTCGCAGAGGACGGGGAGCTTTGCCCGCAGATCCAGCGGAACCTTTTTTTCGTTAAACAGCTTTTTCAGACTTTTGGTCATGCCGCCAATCTTCATGGCGTCGCCGTCACGTCGGTTCCGTGCGATCACGGTACCCATTATTTTATCAGATGCAAGATACAATAGTATTGACTTTTTGTAAATATTTTTCGATTTTTGTGAATTTCCCATGATAATTTCACAGTCGGTCTGTGAAATCCGGTTGACGCCGTCCGAAAGCGGGATCTCATAAGAAAAAACAGCACACATTTGCCTGGCTTTTTCTTCGGAGAGCAACAAAAGCTTTCCGTCCTCCACCGTTGCACAGATCCTGCCCGGGAGGGACAGGGAGCTGTGGGGAACGCATTTTTTCGCCAGAGCGAGAACGGCGTCCACCTGTCCGGCATCCGGTAACGGGGAAAGCCCCGATTCCTTACAGAGAAGCAGAATTGCACGGCTTGCCACGGCGGGGTGCGCTTCGCACAGGGCGGCGCAGTGCAGGGTGTTTTCCCGGCGGTTATCCGAAAGCCACTGCCGTGCGATGCCCGAAAGACAGTCGTCGTCCCGCCGCAAAAGTTCAGCCGTGCGTGCGGAATTGCGGACGGCGCCGGCGTTTACGGCGCAGAGAACGGGAACTGCCCCGGCACGCAGACGGTTCCGGGCGTATCCGGTGTCGCTGTTGGTGCTGTCGGTCACAAAGGCAAGCCCGTGCGCCTGGCAGTAGCTCCGGATATCTTCCGCCGGCACCCGCAACAGCGGGCGGGTCAGGGTTCCGTTTTTCAGGGGACGTGACGGCGGAATACCCGAAATGCCGGTCAGTCCGCTGCCACGGCTCATATGGAACAGCATAGTCTCCAGATTGTCGTCGGCATGGTGGGCGACGGCAAGGAGGGGGATCTTTTTTTCAGCCATCAGCGCTTCAAAGCAGGCATAGCGTGCCTCCCGTGCGGCAACCTCGGTTCCGACGCCTTTTTTTCTTGCCAGCTCGGGTACGTTCCGGTGGCAGACAAACAGCGGGATTCCCAGGGAATCCGCTGTCAGGCGGCAGAATTCTTCATCCCGGTCGGCTTCCGCTCCCCGGATCTGATGATTGACGTGGACCGCATAAAGCGGCGCTCCGTTCTTGTGGCAGATACCGTACAGCATATGCAGAAGCGCCATGGAATCGGCACCGCCCGAAAATCCGACCAGCACCGGCACGTTCTCCGGTACTCCGGCAAGCGCCCACGGGGAGACAAAGCCTGACGGGAGCGTGCAGGCGTTTTTTTCATTCATGTGGGCGACTCCATATCCTTGGCGATCGAGCGGAATTTGGTATAGCGACCGATCCATCCCACCTGCACCGTTCCGGTGGAACCGTGACGGTTTTTGGCGATGATGACGTCGGCAATATTTCCTTCCTCGTCCTTGCTTTCGGTATCGTAATATTCATCCCGGTAGAGAAAGATAACGGTATCGGCGTCCTGCTCAATGGCTCCGGAGTCACGGAGGTCGGAAAGCATGGGGCGCTTGTTGGGTCTGTTTTCGGGACCACGGGAAAGCTGAGCGCAGCAGATGATCGGAACGTTCAGCTCCTTTGCCATAATCTTGAGTCCACGGGAGATCTCCGCCACCTCCTGTACCCGGTTGTCGTTGCGGCGGTCGCTCTGCATCAGCTGCAGGTAGTCCACCACCACAAGTCCGAGGTTCTGGACCCGGCGGAGCTTTCCTTTCATTCCGGTCACCGAAATGCCGGAGGTATCGTCGATGAGAATGTCACAGCCGGCAAGCCGGGTCGTGGTGGAGGCAATCTCGTCCCACTGCCGTGCGTCCAGCTTTCCGGTACGGAGAGCGTAGCTGTCGATCATGGCTTCACTCGAAATAATACGGGTGACCAGCTGATCGGCGGACATTTCAAGAGAGAAGATACAGACGTTTTTATGGGTCTGAAGTGCCACGTTGGTGGCGATGTTCAGGGCAAACGAGGTCTTTCCCATACCGGGACGGGCGCCCACCAGAATCAGGTCGGAATTTCCCATGCCGGCAAGCACTTCGTCGATGCCGGAAAAACCGGTACGGGTGCCCTGGGCGGATTCTCCCTCGGTTGCCATGGTGTGCAGGTGCTTGTAAACGTCTCCGATGACGTCCCGGATGTGGCGGAAATTCTTGGTGTCCCGTCCCTGAGCAATCTCAAAAACGGTGCCCTCCGCATATTCCACGAGGTCGCCGGCGGAGCCTTCCTCACTGTACGCCTTGTCGGAAATTTCCGAGCAGGCGGCGATCAGCTTGCGCAGAAGGCTTTTTTCTTTGACAATTTTGGCGTAGTCCTTGATGTTCATCGCATTCGGGACCGCCTGATAGAGCGAACGGATGTAATCCTCGCCGCCGGATTTGTTGTAGATTCCCTTGGTCACCAGCGTGTCGATCAGCGTTACCACGTCGATCTCACGGTTGATCAGGAAAAGCTCGTGCATGGCGGTGAAGATCTGAGCGTGCTCGGTCAGATAAAAATCGTTTGCCTTAATTTCTTCCGCAATGTCGTTGAGCGATTCGGGGTCTACCAGAATCGAACCGAGCAGGGATTGCTCGGCGATCAGCGAAAAGGGAAGCTTTCTTACGAGTTCATCGTTCATGGTTCGTCCTTACCGTTTCCTGTGTGACAGGATTATTCTTTCCCGGTTACCGAGATGGTGATCTTTCCGTCCACGTCGGCAAACAGACAGACGTCCGCCTGGAAGTTGCCGAACGCCTTGATCGGCTCCCGGAGCGTGATCTTGCGCTTGTCGATGTCGATCCCGTGATCCCGCTTGAGGGCATCCGCAATGTCCTTTGCGGTGACCGAGCCGTACAGCTTCTTGTCCGGACCTGCCGCATAGACAAATGTGACGACAATGCTCTTGAGCTTTTCCGCAATGTCAAGCGCCTGCTGTTTTTCCACGTCCAGCTTGTGCTGACGGGAGGCTTCCTTGTTTTTCACTTCATTCATTGCCTTGGCGTCGGCGGGAATGGCAAGCTTTTTGGGAAACAGGAAGTTTCTTGCGTAACCGTCGGAAACCTCGACGATCTGATCTTTTTTGCCCTGTCCCTTGACATCGGCACACAGTATGACTTTCATTTTTTGTTCTCCTTATGCTTTTTTATGATAATGTTCGGAATTTGCTGAATTTATTTTGCCGCAGGAGCGGCGCTTTCACTGAAATAGGAGTCGATCGCCTCGCACAACAGCTTTTCCGCCGCTTCCAGTGAGCTTTGCGGAAGTGCGGCGCCCGCCACGTCAAAGTGCCCGCCGCCGCCGATCTTTTCCAGGATCAGCTGTACGTTGATGCTTCCGTTGGAACGGGCGGAAATGTGGACCGTCTCTCCGATCAGGATGAGCGCAAAGGCGGCGTTGATGTTGCGGATGGTAAGCAGCTTGTCAGCGGCTTTTGCGGCGGCGATCCGGTCGTGTGAGGAGCCGGTGCCCGCAATGGCGGTAATGGCGATCTGATCCCGGTAGATACGGGCTTCGGTGCCGAACTGCGACTCGGAGCGGTAGTCCTCAAAGGCTTCCTCAAAGAAGGTCCGGGCGTATTCGGTGCTGGCGCCTGCGCCACGCAGATAAAGAGCGGCGGCAAAGGTTCGGGTACCTACCGTGCGGGTAAAGTTCTTGGTGTCCACCATGATGCCCGCCATCATGATGTTGGCTTCCTCCTTGCGGAGCACGCCGGCGGGGAGACTCTGCTCCAGAATCTCGGAGACCAGCTCGCAGGCAGAGGAGGCGGAGGGGTCGATATACAGAGGATTGGGCTTCTGCTCAAATTCCTCTTTCTTGATATGGTGGTCGATCAGTGCGATCTTGAAAGCGTTGTTGGCAATTTCCGGCGCCTCCAGAATGGCAAAGTTGTTGGCGTCCACCACCACCAGCAGGGTGCCGAAGGAAATGCCCTCCAGTCCGGTCACGCCGTCCACAAAGCAGTTCTTGTAGTCCGAAAGCTCGATGAGCCGTGCGGTGCTGATGCGGAAGTTTTCCGATTCGGTGTCCACCACGATCTTGACGTCCACGCCGAGGTATCTTGCCAGGGCGGCAACACCCACGCAGGCACCGATCGAGTCGAAGTCGGGGTTGCTGTGTCCCATAACGATGACGTTGGTGGCGTTGGAAATAATGTCGCACAGACGCTTTGCGTAAATACGGGACTGCCCGGAGGTGCGCTTCTGCTGGCTCTTGGTCCGCCCGCCGAAGTAAAATACGCCCCGGTTGTTCTTTACCACCGCCTGGTCGCCGCCACGCTGGAGCGCCGTGTCAAGCGCCACCAGAGCGTCGTGCTCCCGCTGGGCAAGATTGGTGCCGGTCATTGCCACGCCCATGGAAACGGTGATCGGAATGTTCTCCTCGCCGATCCGGATCTCCCGGATGTTGTCGAGAACCTCAAATTTGTTTTTGATACACAGCAGAAGATTCTGCTGGGAAAAGAGCAGAAGATACTTGTTGCGGTCGTATTCCCGCAGGATGCCGCCCATCGAAGCCGCCCAGTTTTTCAGGATGTTTGCCACCTCGTTGGCTTCGGTCTGATAGCTGCTCTTTACGTACTGGGCAATCTCCTCAAGGTTGTCCAATATAATGTAGGCAACCGCCGGCTGTTCGTCGTGGTAAAGCCTGGAAATATTCTCAAGCTCGGTCACGTCGTTGAACACCAGCATATAGTACAGGGTACCTTTGGTGTGGATCGGATGGCAGTCGATGCGGTATTTTCTGCCGTTGATCTCGGCAGAGCATACGGGGGGAGCGGAATTGTTGCCGGTTTCGCCCTCTGCCGGAGCGCTTTCGCCGGCGCCGGCGGGTGTTTCCGTGTCAGAGGGTTCAGCGGCGCTTGCAGTGGATCTTTCAATGATCTGCTCCAGTGTGATGCCGCACAGGTCGGTGATGTGGAAATTGAAGAGCGAGTCACGGAAGCCGAACGCCCGGCGCATGGCAAGGTTGAGGGTGACGATCTGCCCCTGCCCGTTGACCACGGCGTACGGGATCTTCAGACGGTTCCGGAAAGTATAAATGACGCCGCCGTTCTGCTCCTCGGAGGCGGAGGATTCCACCCGGTACAGGCGGAGCCGCCGCCGGATCAGAAGCGTGACGGCAACCGAGATCAGAATAAAAATAAGAATGAGGATCGTTCCCACCAGAGCGGGGGATGCCTCGGTATAAGTGCAGGTAGCGCTGTGAATGGCAAGGGCAAGAATTGCCAGTATCATGTAAAACCGGGAGGGGTAGTCCTCAATACGGCTGAACAAATCAAACTTTTTGTTTTGCATGAGTAGTCCGGTCCTTTCCTTATAAATGGATGCCGCTCAACCGGTGAGATCTGCGGCGAAAGCAGGGCAGGAATATCTACCCTATTATAGTATTATATCATAGAAGCCCCGATTTGTAAACATTTTCTTTTCACAATTCGAAACATTTTGCAAAAAATCCGCCTGTAAGAGGGGGCGGCAGAGCCTTTCGGACGCCGGAAAACAAAAAATATGAAAAAAATTCAAAAAATATTGAAAATCCTATTGCAATTGTGATCGGATTGTGATATAATACCTTAGGATGAAAAGAGTGGGTTTGAAAAAGCCCACTCTTAATTGTTAAGGTAACCTGCACAGGGAACCGAAGCCCGGAGGTACAGATGGCAAAAAACACAAAAAGCATTGCGGACACGGTATGGGAGCTGGCGGAGCCGGTGGCGGAAAGCCTCGGGTGCTGGATCTGGGACGTGGAATTCGTCAAGGAAGGCACGAGACGGGTTTTGCGCATTACGCTGGATTCGGAAGACGGCGTGACCATTGACCACTGCGAGAAGATGCACCGGGCGATGGATCCGATCCTGGATGAGGCAGACCCGATTGAGGACGCTTATTATCTGGAGGTCTCTTCTCCCGGAATCGAACGGGAGCTTCGCACCGACGCTCATATCGAAGCGTGCGAGGGATGGGACGTGGAGGTCCGGCTGTACGCTCCCGTGAACGGCGCCAAGGTGTTCCGGGGCGAGCTTCTGCCTCTCGGCGAAGCGGGAGAGGTTTGTATCCGGTGCGGGAATGAGGTATTGCAGTTCCCACGCAGTTCGGTTGCCAAGATCAATACCGTTTTTGAATTTTAACCGCCGGCACGAAAGCGTGTGACCGGAAAAACAAAGGATGGAGACTGAAAATGAACAAGGAATTTTTCGTTGCGCTTGACCTTCTGGAGAAGGAAAAGGGAATCCCCAAGGAGTATATGCTGGAAAAGATCGAAGCGGCATTGCTTTCCGCCTTTAAAAAGGAATACGGCAACAGCACCATGATGCGGATCGCCGTAGACCCCGAAAAAGAGGACGTCAGGGTTTACCTGCAAAAGGAAGTGGTGGAGGAAGTGACCAACCCCCAGTGCCAGATCTCTCTGGAGGACGCCCGTGCCATCAACAAGCGCTCTGAGATCGGAAAGATCGTGGAGACCGAGGTGAAGCCCAAGAATTTCCGCCGTCTGAGTGCCGGCGCCGCAAGATCGGTGATCGTACAGGGAATCCGTGAGGGCGAGCGCAAGGCGATGCAGGACGCTTACGAGAGCAAGCGGGAGGAGATCATCACCGCTACCGTCAGCAAAATCGACCCTGTCAACGGCAACGTGGTGCTGGAGACCGGTACCAGCCATGCGGTCCTGCTGAAGAGCGAACAGATTCCGGGCGAGACCTTTACGGTGGGCGAGCGCATCAAGGTCTTTGTCATGGAAGTCAATAAAGAAGCAAGAGGACCGCTGGTTACCCTGTCCCGTGCGCATGCAGGGCTTGTGCGCCGGATGTTTGAGCTGGAGATCCCGGAGATCCAGGAAGGAATCGTTATGGTGAAGGGCGTTGCCCGTGAGGCAGGCTCCAGAACCAAGATCTCGGTCTGGTCGAGAGACGAGGACGTGGACGCCGTCGGCGCCTGCATCGGAAACCACGGTATGAGAATTGCCGGGATCGTCGAGGAGCTTCGTGGCGAGAAGATCGACATCGTGAAGTACAGCGAGGTTCCCGAGGAATACGTGGCGGCGGCGCTGGCTCCCGCCGAGGTCAGATCGGTCACCTTTACCGGTGAGCGCTCCTGCCGTGTGATCGTGGACGAGGATCAGCTCTCGCTTGCGATCGGAAAAGAGGGGCAGAACGCAAGACTTGCGGCAAGACTGACCGGCATGAAGATCGACATCAAGTCGGAATAAAAGCTTCCGGAGGTACGGATGGAACAGAAACAAAAGCCGAGGAAGATCCCGCAACGCCAATGCCTCGGTTGCAACGAACATAAGCCGAAATCCGAGCTGCTCCGGGTGCTGAGAACGCCGGAGGGCGAGATCCTGCTGGACTTTACCGGCAGAAGATCCGGGCGGGGCGCCTATATCTGCCGTGATGTGGCGTGCCTGCGCAAGGCAAGAAAATCCAAGCGGATCGACCGCAGTCTGGAATGTACGGTGCCCGAAGAGGTGTACGACCGGATGGAAGCGGAGCTTTCCGGAGAGGACGGCAGATAACGTGACCAATGAAAAAAAGCTTCTGACGACCCTTGGACTTTGCGTCAGAGCCGGAAAGGTCATTTTCGGCGTGCCGATGATCTGCGACGCTATGCGGCGTGGAGGGCACGGAAAGCCTGTCCTGGTTCTGGAGGCGTCGGACACCTCGGAAAACACACACAAACGCATTTCGGATAAATGTACCTGGTATCAGGCAAAACACATACAATTGAAAGAGACCGACGGTGCCGCACTGGCGGCGGCGCTGGGAAGAACTTCTTCGCTGGCGGCGGTCGCCCTGACCGACCCCGACATGAGCCGGATGGCTGAAAAATATCTGTAAATCTGACACAAAACTGACACGAGCGCAACTCGAATCCAAGGAAAGGACGTCTTCCGGAAAACCGGAGGACACGGTATGAACGATGGCAGCAAATCAAATAAGCTCTCTTCTGAAAGTGAATCAGCTTTCAAAAGACCTGAACATGAAAAGCAAGGAGCTTACCTCTCTGATGGAGGAAAAAGGGGTATCCTTCAAATCACAGACCCTGACGCCGGGAGAATTCGGACTTCTGATGGAAGTGCTGACTACCGAAAATCAGGTACGCAATATCGAGGACTACCTGGACGGGATCACCTGTATTCCGTCTAAAAAAGTTGCCCGTGCCGAAAAATCCGGAAAGGAAAAGAGTGCGGACGTGGCGGCGGAACCGGTGAAAAAAGCCGACGAAAAGCCTGCTGCAGAGGCAGAAAAGCCGGCAAAAACCGAAAAGGTCGAGCAGCCGGAGAAGGTTGAGAAAACAGAAAAAACGGAGAAAAAAGCTGAAAGTGTCAGTTCAGCGGCTGAAAGCGCTCCGGCAGTGCAGGAGAAAAAGCCTGTCAGAGAAGAAAAGAACGTCAGAAAGCCAGAGCCGGTTGCGGCGAAAAGACCGGAGCCGGCAGGCGCATCTGCCGCTTCCCAGACGCAGAGGGATGGACAGCGTCCCGCACGTCCGGCAACGCCGGGCGGCGCTATGCCGGGTGCCACCCGTCCCGCAGGACAGGGAATGGGCAGACCCGCCGGAAACGGCTATGGGCAGGGCAATCGTCCCCAGGGAGGATTCGGGCAGAACCGTCCTTCGTTCGGCGGACAACAGCAGGGCGGATTTGCGCCCCGCACGCAGCAGTCGCAGGGAACCGGTGGCTTTGGCAACCGTGGACCCGGTATGGGAGGTGCGGCAAGACCGCCTTTCGGCGACAAACCCAGACAGGGAAACGGCTTTGGCGATAAGAGAAAGCCGAACAACTTCGGCTCCGGAAAGGACGGGGACGGAGAGAGCCGCAGACCGGGCGGTCTGAAAGAGACCTTCAAGCCGACGGCGATCACCAGAGGACAGACCGAAAAGGGCACCAAGTCCACAAAGCCGGTGGGAACCCGTGTCGTGGATATGAGAGGCACCGCAGTGGACCTTTCCAAGTACGACGAAAAGCTGGATAATTACGTGCCGGATTCGGTCGGAGACGTCCGTGGCGGCAACGAAAGATTCAAGAAACCGAGCCAGGGCGGCGGTCGTCCTTCGTTCGGAGCCGGCAAGAACAACCGGATGGCGACAAAAGGCAAAAAGGGAAGCCAGCCGGTTACCAAGGCGCCGACCAGCGTGACTCTGCCGGATGAAATTCAGGTAAGCGAGCTTGCTTCCCGCCTGAAAGTCACTTCGGGCGAGGTGGTAAAGCGCCTGATGATGCTCGGTATGATGGTGACGGTCAACCAGACGGTGGACTACGACACCGCCGCTATCGTGGCAGAGGAAATGGGAATTTCCGCTACGAGAGAAGTAGTGGTGACCATTGAGGAGCGTCTGTTTGACGAGACCGAGGACAGTGATGAAACGCTGGAAGAGCGTGCTCCCGTCGTGTGCGTAATGGGACACGTTGACCACGGTAAAACCTCCATTCTGGACGCTATCCGCCATACCAACGTGACCTCCGGCGAGGCAGGCGGTATCACCCAGCACATCGGTGCGTACCGTGTCAAGGTCAAAGGACACGACATCACGTTCCTGGATACCCCCGGACACGAAGCGTTTACCGCTATGCGTGCGAGAGGCGCACAGGCGACCGATATTGCCATTCTTGTCGTGGCGGCGGACGACGGCATCATGCCCCAGACGGTAGAAGCCATCAACCACGCAAAGGCGGCTGGAATCGACATTGTGGTTGCTATCAACAAAATGGATAAGCCGGGCGCAAATCCCGATGCGATCAAACAGGAGCTGACAAAATACGACCTGGTACCCGAAGAGTGGGGCGGAGACGTGATCTGCGTTCCCGTGTCTGCACTGACCGGAGCGGGAATTGACGACCTGCTGGAAAGCGTTCTGCTTGTGGCAGAGGTGAAAGAGCTGAAAGCCAACCCCAACCGCCGTGCCAAGGGTATCGTAATTGAGGCAAAGCTGGATAAGGGCAGAGGTCCGGTGGCTACCGTGCTGGTACAGAACGGAACCCTGCACAGCGGCGATATCGTGATCGCCGGAACGGCAGTGGGACACGTTCGTGCCATGACCGACGACAAGGGCAGAAACGTAAAGGACGCCAAGCCCTCTGTGCCGGTGGAGATCATCGGTCTTGCCGAGGTGCCGAATTCGGGCGACGAATTCAATGCGGTAGAGGATGAGAGAATGGCGAGAATGCTTGCCGACCAGCGCCGTGAAAAGGCAAAGGAGGAAGTGTTCAAGGCAAATGCAAGAGCCAACCTCAACGACCTGTTTGCCCAGATTTCCGAGGGCGCAAAACAGCTGAACATCATCGTCAAGGCAGACGTGGGCGGTTCGGTGGAGGCTGTCAAGCAGTCGCTTGAAAAGATCTCCAACGACGAGGTCAAGGTGTGCGTCATTCACGGGGCGGCAGGCGCTATCCGTGAGGGAGACGTTATGCTGGCGGCGGCGTCCAACGCTATCATCGTAGGTTTCAACGTCCGTCCCGATAAGGTGGCGCTTGACAGTGCGGAGAGACAGAACGTGGAGATCCGCACCTACCGTGTCATCTATGATTGTATCAATGAAATTACCGACGCTATGAAAGGTATGCTGGCGCCGAAGTACCGTGAGAACCTGCTTGGACACGCAGAGGTCCGGCAGACGATCCACGTGCCCAACGTGGGAACCATTGCCGGTTCTTACGTTCAGGACGGCAAGGTGGTTCGTTCCGCTATGATCCGTGTGGTGCGTGACGGTATCGTGATCTTTGAGGATAAGATTTCCTCGCTCCGCCGTTTCAAGGACGATGTCCGTGAAGTGGCGCAGGGCTATGAGTGCGGTATCGGTCTGGAGCGCTTCAACGATATCAAGGTGGGAGACGTCCTTGAAGCATATGTAATGGAAGAGATCGAACGATAAAAAAATCCCGTGCGGCTTATGTCGCACGGGATTTTTTAGGGCGGGGAAAACTTTTCTGGAGAAAAGTTTTCCCCGGACCCCTTTCAAAAGACTTTCAAACAAGGGAAAGGGTGTATGCTGACCCGGGATTTTTCCGTTGCGGGGGTTAGCAGAAATAGTCTGTGCGCTCACCCATAGTAGATCCCGACCTACGGTCGCCCTAACGGGTTCGACTCC
>ENA-ORMN01002917-ORMN01002917.1-human-gut-metagenome-genome-assembly--contig:-NODE-2917-length-14096-cov-5.530874_pt1 | contig 14096 bp, 18 predicted proteins | sample MGYA00242102_ERZ508993 | MGnify/ENA primary metagenome ERZ508993 (study PRJEB26280, sample SAMEA2338770) | human gut metagenome | biome: human gut; feature: human-associated habitat; material: faeces... | reverse complement strand
AACGCTCGCCACCTACGTATTACCGCGGCTGCTGGCACGTAGTTAGCCGTGGCTTCCTCGATGGGTACCGTCACTTCCTTCGTCCCCATCAACAAAGGTTTACAATCCGAAGACCTTCTTCCCTCACGCGGCGTCGCTGGGTCAGGCTTTCGCCCATTGCCCAATATTCCCCACTGCTGCCTCCCGTAGGAGTCTGGACCGTATCTCAGTTCCAATGTGGCCGTTCAACCTCTCAGTCCGGCTACTGATCGTCGACTTGGTAGGCCGTTACCCTGCCAACTATCTAATCAGACGCGAGCCCATCTCTGTACAATAATTCTTTGACGTGTCGATCATGCGATCATCACGTTTCATGAGGTATTAGCGTCAGTTTCCCGACGTTATTCCCCATACAGAGGCAGGTTGCTCACGCGTTACTCACCCGTCCGCCACTAAGTTATCTCTCTTCCACCCGAAAGCTTCCGAATGATAACTCCGTTCGACTTGAATGTGTTAAGCACGCCGCCAGCGTTCATCCTGAGCCAGGATCAAACTCTCGAAAAATTTTCTATTATCTCTTACCCTTGCAGGCAAGCCATAATCTTTTCCGAGTTGCTTTTCTCTTAGCTTCTCTTACTTTGTTGAGTATATATAACTCTTTGACGAGATTTCGTATTTCGCACTTTGCAATGCTTTGTACTTGTCTCTTGTTGTTCAATTTTCAATGACCATCTGCTACCGCTCTTTGCGACAGCTCGTCTATTATACCACTTTCTTTCTCCTTTGTCAATACCTTTTTTAAAAGTTTTTCAACTTTTTTCAGGCTTGACTTCGGTTCACGGATACGGTACAATCTTTGCCTTCCCCTTTGGGAAAGCTTGTCTATTATACCACCTTTATCTTTCTTTGTCAAGTACCTTTTCTGAAGTTTTTGGGATATTTTTTATTTTTTTGCGGATACTGAGAATATCAAGTCTGCAGGAGGACGCTATGACGACTATTTTATTCCGGACCGTTCTGATTTATCTGTTATTGATGATTACGATGCGGCTGATGGGAAAACGGCAGATCGGGCAGTTGGAGCTTACTGATCTTGTGACCACGCTTCTGATCTCGGAGATCGCCTCTCTCCCAATCACCGACAGCAACATTCCGGTTCTGCACGCCGTGATCCCCATTCTTACGCTTTTGATCTTTGAGGTCACCTCTTCCCTTTTGCTGTGCCGCTTTCCGGGGCTCAAAAATCTTCTCTCCGCACGCCCCGCCACCCTGATACGGAACGGCAAGCTCCGTCCCCGGGCGATGTTGCAGGCACGGCTTTCTGCTGACGAGCTGATCGGCGAGCTTCGCCAGCAGAACATCACCGACCCCAGCGAGGTTCTGTACGCCATACTGGAGCAGAACGGCAAGATCACGGTGATACCGAAGATCAAATACCGGACGCCGACGGTCAGCCAGATGGGAATCAAGGCAAAGGAAACCGGGCTGTACCACATCGTGGTGGACAAGGGGACCATAAACCGTCATTCGCTGGAAAATCTGGGGCTTACCCGTGCCGGGCTTATACAGAAGCTGGAGCGGCAGGGAATGCGTGCGGAGGACATTTATCTGATGATGATCGACGATGCGGGTAACACGCAGATTCTGAAAAAAGACGAGGTGAAGGCGGAATGAAATCCTTTTGGGTATCGCTTGTCCTGTTTTTGCTGGTCATTGCCGGCATTGCGGGAAATATCGTTTACATCCGCCACTGTGCGGATTATATGAAAAATGCGGCAGAGCGGGTACTGCTTGACGAGGAAAGCGGGGACACGCTGACCGAGCTTGAAAACTTCTGGGAGAAGAACCGGAAATATATCGGACTGTCGGTAAGCTACCGGGAGGTGGATCATTTATGTGAAATGCTGATCTCCCTGCGCTGGGCATACGACATAAAAGACGAGGAAGAGCTGATCAAATACCGTCTGCTGGTCCAGGACGCCGTAAAGGAGATCGAGCGGCTGGAGCAGTTTTCGGTAGAAAATCTTTTTTAATACGGCGCACGGGCGGATTTTTCTTGACAAAACCGCCCGTTCCTTATATAATGAAAAGGAAAACAAGAAGGAGCGGACTATGGAACCGAAAGCATTCAGGACGGTCAGGGAGCCGTCGTACATAGAATTTGAAGAAAAAAAGTCGATTTTTATCGGACGTGCGTATCCCGTGAAAAGTGAGGAGGAAGCGCTTGCGCATCTCAAGGAGGTCCGGCGGGAGCACCGGGACGCCACGCACAACGTATACGCTTTTCTGCTCGGGGACGGCACGCTTGCCCGGTACTCCGACGACGGAGAGCCGCAGGGGACGGCGGGTATGCCGGTTCTGGACGCTATCCGGAAAAGCGGGCTTTGCGACGTATGCGTGATCGTCACCCGGTATTTCGGCGGAACGCTTCTGGGTGCCGGCGGGCTGGTACGGGCGTATTCGCACACGGCAGTTCTGGCGCTGGAAGCGGCGGGAAGCGTCACCTACGAGCCGTATGAAATTTATTCTCTCCGGTGCGGGTATGCCGACTATCAGAAATACAACAATCTCCTCAACGCCGCAGGTGCCGTGACCGACTCGGTGGATTTCGGGGCGGACGTTACCCTGGTATTCGCCGTGAAAAGGACCGACTGCGACGCTCTGCTACGCCGCATTACCGAAGCGGGGTACGGCAAGCACACGCCGGAGCGCATCGGGGAGCGTTTTGACTGCCAATAAGCGCTCCCCGGATAAAAGTTTACAAATATTTCTCCTTTCTTTTCTTTTCGCCGGAAAATGCAGGGTTGACAGGGAAAGTATTTCATGATATAATATTTACATTCATGTTATATATAAAATAGGAAAGAAAGCGAGGAAACATGTTCGGAATTCTCAAGAAAAAAATGCTGGAAGCCTTTGTATCGGTGCTTCCCATCACGGCAATTGTCTTTTTGCTGAATCTTACGCCTTTTCTGGACTTTTCCAAAAAGGAAATGATCGTTTTTCTGCTCTCCTCCCTGTTCCTGATTATCGGGATCGGGCTTTTCAACCTGGGAGCAGATCTTGCCATGACGCCGATGGGAGAGCACATCGGTATCGGTCTTACCAAAACCAAAAAGCTCTCTTTACTGCTCCTGATCTGCTTTGCCATGGGTGTGCTCATCACCATTGCCGAGCCGGACCTTTCGGTGCTTGCCACGCAGGTAAAGGACGCTATCAATCCCACTCTGCTTATTGTAACGGTGGGCGTGGGCGTGGGACTGTTTTTGCTCATCTCCACGCTGAAGATCGTGTTCCGCAAGTCGCTTTCTTCCCTGCTGATGTTCTTTTACATGATCCTTTTTGCGCTTGCATCTCTCGTGGTCATCAACGGAAATGCGGATTTTCTCGCCCTTGCCTTTGACTCCGGCGGCGTTACGACCGGTCCGATCACGGTGCCCTTTATCATGGCGCTCGGCGTGGGAATTGCCGTGACGCTCGGCGGTAAGAACGTAAGTGAGAACAGCTTCGGTCTGATCGCCATGTGTTCGGTGGGACCGATCCTTGCCGTATTGCTACTCGGCATTTTCGTCCGGGGCGGTATTACATATGAAATTCCCGACTATTCGGTTGACGCCAACCTCGGCAGTGCTTTCTGGGGCACGCTCGGGTCGGTCATCGGCGAGGTAGGGCTGGCGCTCGGTCTGATCGTCCTGTTCTTTGCGATCCTGCAGCTCATCTTCCTCAAACTGCCGTGGAAAAAGCTGTGCCGTATCATCACCGGTATCGTATATACCGTGCTGGGGCTTGTGACCTTCCTGACCGCCGTTACGGTCGGCTTTATGCCGATCGGCTACAAAATGGGAACCGAGCTTGCCGGCAAGCCCTCCTGGGTGCTGATCCTTTTCGGATTCCTTCTGGGCATGGTCACGGTGCTTGCCGAGCCTGCCGTCCACGTTCTGAACCGTCAGGTTGCCGACGTGACCGACGGAACGGTAAGCAAAACGTCGATGACGATTGCGCTTTCGGTCGGCGTGGGGCTTTCCATCGGGCTTTCCATGCTCCGGATCGTACTGGATTTCAACATTCTGTATTTCCTGATCCCCGGCTATTTCCTCTCGCTCGGTCTTTCCTTCTTCGTGCCGGGACTTTACACCGCCATTGCATTCGACTCCGGCGGCGTTGCCTCGGGTCCTCTGACCTCCGGCTTCATTCTCCCCTTTGCCATTGGCGCCTGCTACGTTCTGCAGGGTGAATCCAAGATCATGACCGATGCATTCGGCATTGTGGCAATGGTGGCTATGACCCCGCTTATCACCATCCAGCTCCTCGGTTTCCGTTCCATCATTGCAAGAAAGATGAGAGAGCGGATCGCTATGAAGCGGATTCTGAGTGCGGACGACGAACAGATCATTCACTTTATGTAAAAGGAGGCGCAGAACATGAACGGAAAAATACATTCCAGGCGACAGGCTTCTGCCAGCGCCGCAAAATCCACCTCCTCCCACCTTCCCGCTCCCCCCAGCCTCCAGCTTCTGGTGACGGTGGTCAACCGGGAAAAAGCAGAACTTTACCTTGCCCTGCTGTCCGGCTTTGAGATCAATATGCAGATGTCCATGTCGGCAAACGGCACGGCAAGCGAAGAAATGCGTCGCTATCTGGGTCTCCCCGATTCCGAAAAAGCGGTGATCTTCAGCGTGATCCGTGAGGAGCAGGCGCAGGCGGCTCTCCGCTTTCTGGAGGAAAAATTCAACACGCTGAAAAACGGAAAAGGCATCGCCTTTACCATACCGATGACCGGTGTGATCGGCGTGGCGATCTACCGCTTTCTGAGCAACAACCGATAATTGAAGGGAGAACTGATATGAAAGAGTTTGAATATGAAGTTATTCTTTGCATTGTAAATTCCGGCTTCAGCGATGCGGTCATGGATGCGGCAAAGGAATTCGGCGCCCGTGGCGGCACGGTGATCCACGCCAGAGGAACCGCCAATACCGAGGCGGAAAAGCTGTTCAACATTACCATTCAGCCGGAAAAGGAAATGGTAATGATCATTGTAAAATCCGAACTGTGCGACGATATTCTCCACGCCCTTTACCGTGAGGTGGGACTGAATACGCCCGGTCAGGGAATTGCGTTTTCCCTCCCCGTGGACCGTGTGGTGGGACTGTCTATCCCCGCCGTGCAGACTGGCGACGCCAACGCACAGGCAAAATCATAACCCAAAAATCCGAAAAAACGATCGGGTATCGGCGGCACGGGAATTCTGCCCATGCCGCCGGATTTTTTCGGAAAATGCAAAAAACGTATAAATTCCGTCTGTCGGCGTATACTAAGGAAAAAGAAATTTTCCGGCGGTACAGCTGACAAAAGCTCTGCCGTGCCGCCGTTTCGATACCAAAAGAAAGGAACGATTTACGGTATGAATCAGACCTGTGAAAAAGCCTGCTGCAAAATGATGTCGTTTTTCCGCTCGCTTTGCAAAATTCAGCTTGCGCACGACGGACAACTGAAACTTTCTATGTTCCGTGAGGGGGAGGAACAGCAACCGATCTGCTCCCACACCTTTCAGGGAAGCTCCAAGCACAGCCTGTGCCGCCTGGCATTCTGCGGCGCTGTGGTAATGATGTTCTGCTCGGCGCTCCGGTGCTGCTGCGGAAAATTCCGTTGCCACTGAACCCGACAAAAAACACGGGCTGTTTTCCGCCGCCGGAATCCCGGCGGCGGAAAACAGCCTTTTTCAATACATTTCAATTCATAACAGAACGGACGATACTTATGATTCAGATACTTTTCGAGGACGAATGGATCCTCGTATGCCTTAAACCGGCAGGCGTTCTGTCGGAGGGAAATACTCCGGACAGCCTGCCCGTCCTGCTTGCCGGGCAGGGGGAAAAAGAGATCTACCCGGTCCACCGGCTTGACCGCAACACCTGCGGCGTGATGGTCTTTGCCAGGCGCCGGGATGCCGCCGCCGCACTCTGCAAAAGCTTTTCCGGCGAGGCAGGTGAAAAAGCCGCCGGCAAAGAATACCTGGCGCATATCCACGGGGTGCCCTCCCCTACCGAGGGAGAAATGCGGGATCTTTTATACTACGACCGCATGAAAAACAAGGTCTATCCGGTCAGCAGAATGCGACGTGGCGTGCGGGAAGCCCGGCTTTCCTACTCGCTGATCCGCAAGGAACCGGACGGCACGTCGTGGGTAAAGATCCGGCTCGGCACCGGCAGGACGCACCAGATCCGGGTTCAGTTTGCCACCCGGAAAATGCCGCTCGTGGGGGACAGGCGCTACGGCTCCCCCGCTCCGGAATCCCGTTTTTTCCTGTGCGCCGCCGAACTGTCCTTTCCACACCCGCACACCGGCGCCCCGTTGGTTTTCCGTGACACCGAACATATCGAAGCCGTATACGCCGAATAAATCCCCGTTTGCCAAAAGCTCTCCCTGTGGAGGGCGAAACCCTTACTGTTAAAAAGAGTCTGTCGCCCATGCGACAGACTCTTTTTTCACAATTCCATAGAAAGCTCTCCGCTCTTTTCCGGGTGAAGGATCGGAATACACCGTTCGGGCGTTACGATCATATGATCCAACAGCGTTACGCCGATATTCTGCAAGCAGTCCTTTACCACGCCGGTCGCTTTCCGGTCGGCGTCCGAAACGAACACGATCCCCTCGGGATGATTGTGGGCAAGGATCACGTACGCCGCACCGCAATCCAGCACCCGCTGTACAATGCGGCGCACTGAAATTGCGCTTTCCAGCGGCACGCCGCCCTCCAGGCTTTCGCAGGAGATCAGCTGCCGTGCGCCGTCAAACAGAAGCATACGGCTCCTCTCCTCCGACACGCCGAAAAACAGCGATTGCAGATAGCGTCCCAGCCGACCGGGAGAGGTCAGCAGATCAGAGGTGAGACAGATCTCTCTTTCACAGCGGGCAAACAGTTCGGACACCGCACGGAGAAACACGGCGGCATTTTCGCCGATCCCCGGAATCCTGCGAAGCTCGCCCTCCTCCGCCGACAAAACGCCCCGCAGGGAGCCGAAGCGATGCAAAAGCGCATGGGCGATCTCGTTGGTGTTGACCCTCGGCAGGGTGCTGTAAAGGATCAGCTCCAGAAGTTCGTGGTCGCAAAGCCCTCCGGCGTCCTGCCGGAAACGGCTCCTCATCCGTTGTCTGTGTCCGGTATGCGGCAATCCTCTCACCGCCTTACTCGGAAAAAGGCGATTCCTGCGCACGCCGAAGCATTTCGGAAATAATGGCGGCAGGCTTCTGCGCCTTGAAAACAGCCGAACCGGCAACGATCACGTTCGCACCCGCCCGTGTAACCTGCGGCAGGTTGTCCGGCGTGATACCGCCGTCCACCTCAATATCCAGTTCCCGTCCTGTCCGGTTGGCATAGGAGCGGATAGTATGCACCTTTTCCAGGGTCTCGGGCATCATCTTCTGCCCGCCAAAACCCGGCTCCACCGTCATCACCAGCACCATATCCACGTCGTCGAGCAACGGCAGAACCGCCTCTGCCGGCGTTGCGGGCTTGATAGCAATTGCCGCCCGTGCCTCTTTGGAGCGGATGTATTTCAGCACCTCGCCCGGATTTTCACAGCTTTCGTAGTGAATGGTCAGAATGTCCGCACCCGCACGCAAAAAATCATCCACGTAGCGGATCGGATCGGTAATCATCAGATGCACGTCAAAGATCACCGACGTGGTCTTGCGCAGGCAGGAGATCACCGGGGCGCCAAAGCTGATGTTCGGCACGAAAATTCCGTCCATTACATCGAGGTGAATATAGCGTGCGCCCGCTTTTTCCACTTTGGCGACTTCCTCGCCGAGCTTTGAAAAATCGGCGGCAAGCACCGAGGGGGAGAGTATGTACATGAAAGTTCCCTTTCCCGACGGCAGAAATGCCGCCGATAAAATTTTCTGAAATCAGTCAATCGTCCTTCCACAGCGGAAAACGTCCGCCAAAGCTGTGCTCTCCGGAGAAAAGCCGGGAACTCCGTGCAAAACACGGAAAAGCCCGCCACCGGGCGCCACTGTCGGAAACGACCGCAAATACATATGATAGGAAGGAAAGACGGTATATCCGCTCACGGGAAAGACGGAAAAGACAGCAGGACGTGTGAGAAAGATGCCCGTGGGGAATATACAATAGCATAGGATGCGGCTATCGCCGTGGTAGCAACAGGAGACCACGGAAAAAGCCGCATCCCGCCGGAAAAACCGATCGGGTCGAGGACTGTTAAGACTCAATCAGGCAAACCGCATGAGCTGCAATTCCGAGCCGTTCCCCGGAAAAGCCAAGTCCCTCCTCGGTGGTCGCCTTTACGCTGACAGCGGAGGGAGAGATCCGGAGAACACGGGCAATATTTTCCCGCATTGCCGGAATGTAGGGGGAAAGTTTTGGTGCCTGGGCGATCACGGTAGAATCAATATTCACCACACGGTACCCCGCACAGGCAAGGTGGGTTCCCACCTTCTGCAATAAGATCAGGCTGTCCGCCCCCCGGTAGCGTTCGTCGTTATCGGGAAACAGCTTGCCGATATCCCCCAGCGCCGCCGCCCCGAGAAGAGCGTCGGCAATCGCATGAAGAAGCACGTCGGCGTCCGAATGTCCCAGCAGTCCGGTCTCGTGCGGGATCTCCACCCCGCCCAGGATCAGCTTCCGCCCCTCTGTAAGACGGTGAACGTCATATCCGTGACCGATCCGCATCATTCGGCATCCTCCTGTGTGCGTTCAAATTCCACACCGTCCGACTCTCCCTGCCGGGAGCGGAGGATCGCCTCGGCGATCACCAGATCCTCTCTTGTGGTGACCTTGATATTCTGCACGCCACATTCCACGAGACGGATAGGGTGCTTTACGTTTTCCACCAGAGAGTTGTCGTCGGTGCCCTTGAAATCCTTTTTCAGGGCGGTATAAGCCGCCGCACGGTAAAGCTTGGTCTTGAAAACCTGGGGTGTCTGGGCAAGCCAGACGGTATCCCGGTCGGGCGTTGTGTCGATAAAGCCCTTGCTGTCGGCAATCTTCACGGTATCGGTGGAGCGGTGCGCCGCCGTTGCCGCCTTGTACTTATAGGCAGCCCGGCAGACTCTTTCGATCTGCTCCGGCGTGGTCAGACAGCGTGCGCCGTCTGCGATCGCCACAAATTTTGACTTGTTGTCCACGGCGTCCAGACCGCACAGCACCGATTCCTGACGGGTCATGCCGCCGGGAATGATTTTTGTGACCTTATCAAAGTTGTAATTGCGGCAGACAAGCTCCCAGAACGGGATCTCGTTGCGCTTTGCCACAATAATGATCTCATGAATACATCCGGTGCTCTGATAAGCGTTCAGCGTATGCGCCAGAAGCGGATAATCGCACAACGTGGTCATCTGCTTGGTGGTCTCCCCGCCAAAGCGCTCCGAAAGTCCGGCGGCGGCAATGATCGCCGTGGTATAGTTTTTCGGGTGCGGCGTACCGGCAACGGCACGCAAAGCCCCGCTGATCTTATTCAGGATGCACATGAGAATATCCCCTTTCTTTCAGAAAACCGGATAGCGCTCCGGGCGACGCTCAAAGCGTCTTTTTGCCGTTTTCGATGTCGGCAAGCATAGCAACACGGGTCACGTGATTTCCGTTGTTCAGATATTCTGCGCCGAGGAAAGCGTCCACAAGGTCAAGCGCAAGTCCGGGTCCCACCACACGCTCGCCGAAGCAAAGGATGTTGGCGTCGTTATGCTCCCGGGTCAGGCGTGCGGAAAAGGTGTCGGAACAGCAAGCCGCCCGGATTCCCTTATGCTTGTTCGCCGCCATTGACATTCCGATTCCGGTGCCGCAGATCAGGATTCCAAGCTCACACTCCCCGCCGAGAATTTTCTCACAGGCGGCATGGGCAAAAACAGGATAATGACAGCTCTGCGTGGAGTCGGTTCCCACGTCCACCACCTCATAGCCTTTTTCTTCAAGATGACGGACAACCGTCCCTTTCAGGGCATAGCCCGCATGATCGCATCCGATAACAATTTTCATTCTTTTTTCCCCGCCGCCGGCGGTTTCCTTTCTTTCCCTGACGGGATTATTATGCTTTGTTCTTTTCGGCTTCCAGCCGCTCCCGCTCCGCCTGGGAGGGGCGCAGATAGGTGACTTTCAGTCCGGTGTCGTCGGTGTACCCGCCCCGCCGGTATGCCGCAAGCGCCGCATACGCCACCGAATATGCCGAGGCATGGCGCCACCGATCCGGCGTTTCGGGAATCGTTACGCTTTTCAGCGCTTCCCGGGCAATCCCGTAGCCGTCACCGCAAAGCCGGACCGGCTCGTTGTACCCGGCAAGAATTTTTTCCAACTCCGCAAGCGAAAGAGCGTCGTCCGGCAAAAGCCGGGTCAGCGTTCCGCCCTCCGAGCGGAAAAGCGCCGTATAGACCTGTGAACGCCGTGCGTTCATTACCGGGCAGATCAGCCCCGGACAGGCAACAAGGTTCCACGCCAGCGCCTCCAGCGTCGAAACGCCGATGCAGGGCTTGTGCATTCCGAACGCCAGCCCCTTGACGGTAGCCGCCCCGATCCGCACGCCGGTAAAGGAACCGGGTCCGCAGGAAAGGGCGAAAAGCTCCACGTCGTCAACCTCCATGCCGAGCTGCGTCAGCATCGATTCCACCATCGGGAGCAGGGTCTCGCTGTGCGTATTTCCGTTGTTCAGCGTATATTCCGCCAACAGCTTTTCGTCCTCGGTAAGGGCGACTGTCGCCGTCTGGGCGGTGCTGTCAAGCGCCAGTATCTTCATAGAATTTCCTCTCTTTCGCTCACTGCCCCACCCGGTCGATCCGGATGCTCCGGCTGTCCGGACAGGTAGCGGAGTTCTTCACGATCTCCACCCGCAGGTACTGCTCCGGCAGGAATTCCTCGATATTTTCGCTCCATTCCACAAGGCAGATCCCCGGACGGTCGGCGTAGTCGTAAAAGCCCATGGCATACAGCTCGTCCTCGCCCGAGATCCGGTACATATCAAAATGAAACACCGAAAGCGGCTTGCCCTTATACTCGTTGACCAGAGCAAAGGTAGGCGATTTTACCCGTGCGCCCGGCGTGACCACACCGGCAAAGCCACGGACAAATGCGGTCTTTCCCACGCCGAGATCGCCGAACAGCGCAACGAAATGCGGTAGCTCAGCATCCGCAAGGATCGCCTGCGCCACGCTCCGTCCCACCTCTTCGGTCGCCTGCGGGGAATCGGTATTCAAAGTCAAAGGGAACGTCATATCAAAACCTCTTCCGGCGCCGCCCGGCGTCGCAACACCGGGGGAACACGATATAATCAGTATACCACAAAAGTCCCTTTCTGTAAAGGGTTTCCGACGATTTTGCCCCGTTTACGGTTGACAAAAGCGGCAAAATCTGCTATAATTCAGAAAAATCCGACCGACGACAGTTTCCCCGGAACCGTTTTGCCCGGAGTGCGCCGTCCTACGGAAAATTTTTCATCGGGAAGACAAGCTTATGTACAAAGACTGCATTTACCGGGCACTGGAGATTATACTGCGGCAGGGGAAAGTCACCCGTGCGGAAATTGCGAGGACGCTCGGCATTTCCGCCACCACCGCCGGTCAGCTTGCCGCCCGGCTTTCCGGATGCGGAATGATTCAGAGCACCCCCGACAACCGCCTGCAGATCTCCGGCGATCTCTGCCACCGGGTCCTGATACCCAACGGCGACCATGCGCACATCCTGTCGCTTTCGGCGGACGGCAGAGTGCAAAATATCCGCCACGAGGCGTGGAACCCCGCCGTTTTTCCCGAAGAACAACTGCGCCGGATCGCCGCTGACGGCAATCGGCAGGGGGAATTTTCCATTCTCCTGTGCGGTGCCGAAGAAAAAGAGCACGCCGGCATCCGGCAACGCCTCTTTCTCTCCCCCGCCTTTCCGGCAGAACGGCAAAGCAGGCTGACCGAAAGCCGGCTGGGCAGGCAGTATCCGGAAGAAAATCTTCTCTGGCTCTGCACCAAAGGCACCGCCTCCGCTCTGCTGATCAGTCACCGGCACGCATGGGACGGCGTATTTCCTACTCTCACCCGCACCTCCGCTCCCGGCGAAGAGCTTTACCCGGCGTTTGCGGCACAGACCGCTGCCCTGCTTGGGCTTCTGGCGATCGACCGCATCGTCCTCGAGGGAGACAACGTCAGCGCCTTCCGGATGCTCTTACAGGAAGAAGTCCGGAAATCCGGCGCCGTATGCCCACCCATAGAGGAAGTCCCTGCGCAGACGTCGCCTGCATTGCAGGAGCTTGCGGAACGCCTGACGCTGACCACCGCAAGGCGGATTCTTGAGCGATAAGTTTTTTCGCTTATGTAGAGGAATTTTTCCCGGCTTCACGCCGCCGCAGGAAATACCGGCAAAGCAGGGCGATCAGGCAGAACAGCACGGCGGCGCACAGTGCGCCGGCGGTGTCAATCAGCACGTCGGTAAAGCGACATCCCCTGCCCTCCGAAAATTTCTGGAGCGTTTCGTCCAGAGCGGCGACCGGCATGACAAAGAACGGGCACAGAAAGACCGAAAAGCACCGGGCAAGCGTAAGCTTTCCGGACGAGCCGGGCACCGGAACCAGAACGGCAAAAAGGCAGAGCAGAAGCGAAAGAACGGCATATTCCGTAAAGTGAGCGGATTTCCGGACCGAGTGCTCCGAAACCTCCACCGGAATTCCCATATTCTGTGCCGTATTGTTAATGACCTCCTGCACGTGGGAGCTTTTGTTTCCGGACTCTTCGGCGCCGTCGGCAGAATTCCCGAAAATAAAACCGATCCAGAGCAAAATACACACGGCAAGAATGAGAGAAAGCGTATTTTTCAGCATAGGATTCTCCTTTTCTGAGAAAAGTATTGCAATTCTTGAAAAAATATGCTATAATAACGTCGTTGACGCTCCCATAGTTAAATGGATATAACAGCCCCCTCCTAAGGGGCAGTTATGGGTTCGATTCCCGTTGGGAGTGCCACAAAAGGAGGTCCGGCGGGACATCCTTTTCTTTTCGGTTGCAAAAGCGGCAACGACCCTATACAGTATAGCACATTTCCGGGCTTTTTTCAACCGTCAATCCCTGTTTTTTCATAAAAAATATATGCGGTGAAAAACCAATGTGTGCTTTTGGCTTATCCGACGGATGATTTTCGGTTCCCGCTCTGAGGCGGGGGAAAGGAAAAAACATGAAAACCACACTTGTAATCATGGCGGCAGGTCTCGGCTCCCGCTACGGAGGAGACAAACAGATCGACGGAATCGGACCGAACGGCGAGATCCTGATGCAGTATTCCATTTACGATGCGCTCTGCGCCGGCTTTCAGAAGCTGGTATTTATCATCAAGCCCGAGCACCGGGCGATCATCGAGCGCTTTTGCGAGCCGCTCTGCCGGCGCTTTCCGGAGGTAGAGGTTGCCTACGCCTATCAGGAGTTCTCCTCCCTGCCGGAGTTCTACAAAGTACCGGAAGGACGCATCAAGCCCTTTGGCACGGTGCACGCCGTGCTCTGCGCACGGAACGTGATAAACGAGCCTTTTGCCGTTATCAATGCGGATGACTTCTACGGTGCGGACGCTTTCGGCGTTCTGCACACCTATCTTACCACAATGAAAAAGGGTCAGGGCGCCATGGTGGCGTACCGGCTGAAAAACACGGTAAGCCGCAACGGCGCCGTTACCCGGGGCATCTGCCGGACACGGTGCGGCAGGCTGACCGGCGTGACCGAAACCTACAAGATCACGGTGGACGACGCCGGAAAGATCAGCGACGCCGACAGCGGCACGCTGGACGGAGAATGTCTGGTATCCATGAATATGTGGGGCTTTAATCCGGATATCTTCGACGGCATGGAAAGCGATTTTGAAGAGTTTCTGCGCTCGCTTTCCCCCGATGAGATCAAAGCGGAATATGCTCTCCCCACTATGGTGGACCGCATGATCTCCGAGAAAAAGATCAGCATCCGGGTCCTCTCTACCGATGCGGTCTGGTTCGGCGTGACCTACCACGAGGACAGAGCCTCCGTGGCAGAAGAACTTAAAAAAATGCATGAGGCAGGAAAATACCCCGAGAGTTTGGTTTGAGGGGGAGATGGCGGGGGAAACTTTTCTGGAGAAAAGTTTCCCCCGGACCCCTTTCAAAAGACTT
>ENA-ORMN01002915-ORMN01002915.1-human-gut-metagenome-genome-assembly--contig:-NODE-2915-length-14098-cov-2.697572_pt1 | contig 14098 bp, 14 predicted proteins | sample MGYA00242102_ERZ508993 | MGnify/ENA primary metagenome ERZ508993 (study PRJEB26280, sample SAMEA2338770) | human gut metagenome | biome: human gut; feature: human-associated habitat; material: faeces... | reverse complement strand
GTTGCACTGAATATCCCGGTATTTTTCAAAGAGCTTCAGAGCGTTGTGGATCAGGGCGTGCCGATGCCGAAGATTCTGGTATCTGACCGTGCGCAGATGGTAATGTCTTATCATATTCTTTTTGATAAACTGGAAGAGGAGCGTCTGGCAGGAAGATCCTTCGGATCCACCAAGTCCGGTATCGCTCCGTTCTATTCAGACAAATATGCAAAGATCGGCTTCCAGGTGAGCGAGCTGTTCAGAAGCAAAGAAGATCTGATGGAGAAGATCAACAGTGTACTGGCTCAGAAAAATGTTATTCTGGAGCATCTGTATCATGCACCGGCTCTGAAGGCAGAGGATATCTACGAAGAACTGATGGAATACAAGAAGATGGTAGAGCCGTATGTATGTGACGTATCCGCTTATCTGTGGAAAGCGATCAAAGAAGGCAAGAACATCCTGCTGGAAGGCCAGCTGGGAACCATGAAGGATCCGGATCACGGAATCTATCCGATGGTTACTTCCTCGTCTACACTTGCTGCGTATGGAGCAATTGGAGCAGGAATCCCTCCATATGAAATCGGACGTATCGTAACTGTTGTAAAGGCATATTCCAGTGCCGTTGGAGCCGGAGAATTTGTCAGTGAGATCTTTGGCGATGAGGCAGATGAACTTCGCCGCCGCGGTGGTGATGGTGGAGAATATGGAGCTACGACAGGCCGCCCACGCCGTATGGGATGGTTTGATGCGGTAGCAAGCCGTTATGGATGCCGTATTCAGGGTGCGACAGAAGTGGCACTTACTGTACTTGATGTACTTGGTTATCTCGATGAGCTTCCAATTTGCGTTGGATATGAGATTGACGGAAAAGTGACAAAGGACTTCCCAACGACAAGAGAACTTAAAAAAGCCAAACCGGTTTATGAAGTGCTTCCGGGCTGGAAAGAAGAGATCCGCGGTATTACAGAATATGATAAACTTCCGGAGAATTGCCGCAAATATATTGAATTTATTGAAAAAGAACTTGGCGTGCCGATCAAGATGGTATCAAATGGACCGGGACGACATGAAATCATATATCGCTGATGAATATGGAAAAGAATGGAAATCAGGAAAAACTTGGTTTCCATTCTTTGCATAAAGCGAGGATGGAGAAGACATGTTTTTGGTATTTTTTATATTTTGGGTTGTGTTGAATGGCAAAATAAATGGGGAAATTGCGGCATTCGGTGTAGTGATCGCGCTTGCTGTATTTTTGTTTTGCTGTAAGTTTTTGGAATATTCCGTTAAGAAAGACATAGCAGTTTGCAAGGTTTCCGGCCTTGCTCTTTGCTATGTTTTTTTGCTGCTTTGGGAAATTATCAAAGCCAATGTGGGTGTCATGCGGTTTGTCTACAATGAAAGAGAAGAAGTCGAACCATGTGTAGTTGAGATGGAAACGCCGTTCGAGATTAATTGCCTCAATGTGATCCTGGCAGATTCCATCACACTGACACCGGGAACGATAACGGTAGAACTGACCGAGAATAAATTCACGATTCACTGCCTTGACCAAACGATGGCAGAGGGAATGGAAGATTCCTCATTTGTACAGTTATTGAGAAAGATTGAACGGGAGGTGAAGGCATGTTGACAGCGATACAGCAGCCATTTTTTGTCGTAGTATTTATTCTGCTTGGAATCTGTATGATCGCCTGCCTGATCGCAGCCATCCGCGGACCGGAGCTTGGTGACCGGATCGTGGCAGCAAATATGATCGGAACATTGACGATTGCCACCATCTGCCTTCTTTCCTACGCATTGCAGCAAAGCTGGCTATTGGATGTGGCGTTGATCTACACCATGATCAGTTTTCTGGCAGTCGTTGTATTGACACGTATTTTTATACGTCGTTACAAAAGCCGTGCCAAAGAGCAGGAGAAAGGATAATGAGATGGAATGGATTCGTTTTATTGCCGCAGCAATCTGTATCAGCGGCGGTGTATTTGTGATGATATCAGCCGCAATCGGAGTCTATCGTTTTTCTGAATGTCTGACTCGGATGCATGCGGCAGCGATGGGGGATACATTAGGTCTTGGACTTATTATTCTCGGGCTTATCGTACTCTTTGGATTTTCGTTTACGACGGTTAAACTGGTACTTGTCGTCGCCTTTTTGTGGACAACCGGTCCGGTTTCCAGCCATCTGATCGCACAGATGATGGTAGAAAAAAAGAAAAAGAGAGAAGAGGAGGAAAAAGAGAAATGACAATTTTTTCCTATATTTTGGTGGCGTTTTTGATCGTATGTGCGGTCGCTGTCTGCCTGAATAAAAATCTCCTCACTTCGATCGTGATATTTATGTCATATAGTGTGATCATGTGCATTATCTGGATCCTTTTGGAATCTCCCGATCTTGCAATCACGGAAGCGGCGGTTGGAGCCGGGGTTACAAGCCTTCTTTTCTTTATGACATTAAAAAAAATACATGCCTTGACGGAGGTACGCGGAGAAGAGGAGCCGATGTGGGATGACGAAGAGGGGGAGGACGAATGAGCAGAAAACGGGAAAATTATGAAAATGGATGGTGGCGGAAATTACAGCGTTTTGTCGATGGAGAACGCGTGGAAAAACAGGAGTATGAAGATATTTTTGAAAATCACACGTCGTTTTTGAAGAATGAGGCAGATAAAGAGACTACAGAAGTAGAACAAATTGCTGCCAAACCGTACAGAATGTCAAGAAGAGAGCTTTATAAGCGATATGAAAAATGGCCGCAGACAAGAGGATTTCAATGGTTCCGCAGAATATACAACTGTGTGGCGGTCTTGTTTTGTCTGGCGCTCATCACGGTGCTTTTGTTGACGGTAAATCAACTGCCGACGTTTGGGGCAAAAGACAATCCGACTTCGAATGAAGTAGTCAGCCGTTATATTACAAAAGGGCTGGAGGAAACCGGGGCGACGAATATTGTGGCAGGCATGATCCTTGATTACCGTGCTTTTGATACATTGGGCGAATCGCATGTGCTGTTTATCGCGGCGACTTGTGTAATGATCCTTCTTCGCCTCGATTCGAAGAGCAAACGAAATCAGGAAATTCGGAGAAAGCCGAAAAAGACGGAGGATCCGATCCTGCGTATGGCGGCGAAGCTACTCACGCCGTTTATCCTGATCTATGGAATTTATATCGTGCTGAATGGACATTTGTCTCCGGGAGGCGGATTTTCCGGTGGCGCGATCATCGGAGCGGGACTGATTCTTATGGCAAATGCGTTCGGGTTTGAGCAGACCGACCGTTTCTTTACGCGAAAAACCTATTCGATTATTACGGTTGCAGCACTTTTGTTTTATTCGGCAGCGAAAAGTTATTCGTTTTTTACCGGAGCCAATCATTTGGAAAGCGGGATTCCGAAAGGGATTCCGGGTGCGATTGTGAGTGGAGGGCTGATCCTGCCGTTAAATATCTGTGTGGGTATGGTCGTTGCATGCACGATGTATGGCTTTTATTCGTTGTTTCGGAAAGGGGAAATTGGATAAGATGACATTATTTACCAATTATTATGAGACGGCTGCCGTGATCCTTTTTGGAATCGGACTTACGACATTGCTGCTTCATAAAAATATGATCAAAAAAATTATGGGATTTAATATTATGGATACGGCGATTTATCTTTTTTTGACATCAAAAGGATATATCGTGGGACGGCTTGCTCCGATTGTTGTCAATGACGATCTTCGGGTAGAGACCTACGTCAATCCGATTCCAAGTGGATTGACGGGAATCGTTGTGTCGGTCAGTGTTACGGCACTGATGCTTGCTATCACTGTGAGACTGTATAAACGTTATGGAACATTGGATATCGATGAAATCGCACTTAGCGCAAAGAGAGAGGAGATATAAGATTCATGAATCTGGTGCAGAACTTTCCATTTATGAATATTATCATGTGTCTGGCAAGCGGCGTGATTTCTTCGGTACTTCCGGGTAAGAAGGCACGGGTGTGGACTCTTACACTGCTGACTGTACTTCTTGCGATGTCCGGCTGCGTGCTGGCATTTGTCCTTGGTACGGGTGAACCGTATGTCTATATGATGGGGCATTTCCCGGCACCTTGGGGCAATGAGATCCGCGTCGGCATTTTAGAAGGTGTGATGGCGGTTGTATTTTGTCTGATCATGCTTTTGTCGGTTGCCGGCGGAGGAAAATATATCGCGAGGGACATTGCAGAGACAAAGCAGAATTTGTTTTATGTACTCGTAAATTTGATGATGAGTTCGCTTTTGGCGTTGATCTACACGAATGATATGTTTACAGCGTATGTGTTTATCGAGATCAATACGATCGCGGCAGGAGGTCTGATTTTGATCCGTGAAACCGGACATACGCTGGTGGCTGCGACCAAATATATGATCATGAGTCTGATCGGTTCCGGTCTGATTTTGATCGGAATATCGATGCTTTACGGCATTACCGGGCATCTTCTGATGTCCAATATGAAAGAGACAGTAGCAGAACTGAATGCAAATGGTCAGTACACGATGCCGCTTACCGTAGTCATTGTGCTCATGTGCGTAGGATTGGCGATTAAGTCGGCGCTGTTTCCGTTTCACAGCTGGCTGCCGGATGCCTACAGTTATGGCACGGCATCTTCAAGTGCCATATTGTCAAGTCTGGTGTCAAAAAGTTATATTTTTTTACTTTTGAAAATATTTTACCGCGTGATCGGGATTGATGTGATCGAAATGCATCATGTCGGAAATCTGTTGTTTGTCCTCGGTGTGCTGGGAATGATCCTCGGTTCCATCCGTGCGATGCGGCAGGTGGATATTCGTCGCATGATTGCGTATTCTTCAGTGGCGCAGATCGGATACATTTATATGGGAATCGGAATAGGGACAAAAACCGGCATGCTTGCGGCGATTTTTCATATTATTTCGCACGCTGCTTCCAAATCCATGTTGTTTATCGCGGCCAGAGGATTGTCCGAAGTTTCCGATGACAGCAAATTATTTGAGGATTTAAAAGGAGCGGGCTACCGCAATGTGGCAGCCGGTGTGGGATTTGCCGTTGGTGCGTTGTCAATGGTCGGAATCCCGCTGTTTGCCGGATTTACATCCAAAGTGTATTTTGCGATGGGCGCCTTGGAAGCCGGTTCCGAGAAAATGTGGGTTGCAATGATCGCGCTGGCAATCAGTACGATTCTCAATGCGGTGTATTTCCTGCATACAGTAATGACAATTTACACCCCGGCACCGGATAAAAAGGGCAGTGCGAAGAATGGTGTGCCTTATGTCACAGCCATTCTTGTATTTGTTGGATTAAACCTGTTTTTGGGAATCGGTTCCAATCTGGTCTGGGAAGCGATTGCAGCAGGTGTGCAGATGTTTTCATAGAGCAATGTTTATAGTCAACGAGAGAAAGAGGGGAAGAAATGCTGGCAATACCGATATTTTTACCGCTGATCAGTGGATTTGTATTATTTTTACTCGCAACGGCAGGACATAAATGGCAGGAAGGAATTACCAAAAAATTATCCGTGGCTGTGATGGGAATCGTTCTTTTGACGGCAGTATTTCACGGAATCAATTTATATGGAAAAAGTCCGGCGGTTACAATCTGGAAATTAAAAGAAGATATCCCGCTCTTATTACATTTGGATGATTTGGGCACTGTTTTTTCTACACTTATAGTATTTGTGTGGATTTTGATTACGCTATACACCTTTTCTTATATGAAAGGGGATAAAAAAGGCGCACGTTTTCTGGGATGCCATCTGATGACATTGGGAATGCTTATGGGAATTACAAGTGCCGGAAATCTGGTGACAATGTACCTCTTTTACGAGGGAATGACGCTGGCGACGATCGGTTACGTGATTCATGCGCAGACAAAAGAAGCAATCGCCGCCGGATACAAATATGTATTTTATTCGATCGCAGGTGCCTTTTTGGGACTGATCGGGTTCTTTTACATTTACCAGTTGACACCGTCGATTGCCTTTACCCCGGGTGGAAATTTCACGCATGCAGCGATTGCGGGGCATGAAATGACACTTCAGCTCGCTGTTTTAGGGATGATTATCGGGTTTGGTTCCAAAGCGGGCATGTTTCCGCTTCATGGCTGGCTTTCTACGGCACATCCGGTCGCTCCGGCACCGGCGAGTGCAATTTTGTCGGGCGTCAATACGAAGATGGGGGTTATTGCCATCCTTCGTGTCGTTTATTATATCGCGGGAGCGGATTTCCTTTGGAAGTCGTTTGTGCAGTATATCGTGATTGGTCTGACTCTGCTTACGGTATTTATGGGTTCAATGCTGGCTTTCAAGGAAAAGATTATGAAGCGCCGGCTTGCGTATTCAACCGTAAGTCAGGTTTCCTACATTTTGTTTGGAATCATGCTGTTGCAGCCGGCGGGCTTTGTTGGGGCGATGCTGCATGTGATATACCATTCGGTCATTAAAAACAATCTTTTCCTCTGTGCCGGCGCAGTGATTCATGAAACCGGGACTACAAGAGTAGAAGGTTATCGTGGAATCGGAAAGCGGATGCCGGTTACAATGGTCTGCTTCACCCTTGCGTCCCTTGCCCTTGTGGGAATTCCACCATTTAGCGGATTTGTAAGTAAATGGAAATTGTGCATAGGTGCGCTTTATTCGGAAATCCGATGGACAAAGATTGCCGGACCGGTTGTGCTTCTTGTGAGTGCGCTTTTGACAGCCGGCTATCTTTTAACGGTTAGTGTTCATGCTTTTTATGACAAACCGGAAAAGGACGAGCGGGTAAAGGAAGATTGGAAAATGGTCATTCCGATGGTGATTCTGGCGGCGTTGGCACTTTTGCTTGGAATCTTCAATGAACCGCTGATTCATATTTTGGAAGATATTGTAAAAGAAATTATATAAGAAGAGAGGGGAACGTGGTGAAAAAATGAATGTGTTATTGTTAGTTTTACCAATTGTGCTGCCAATCCTGGGAGGAGCCGTACTTCCTCTCTTTCCGTGGAAACGGCGGCAGCAGAGAAATATTTATGTGGAATGTATCGTGATCGCAACTTCGATTTTGATGTGGACCTCGCTGCTTTTGCACCCGTCATCCTATACGCGGCTTATTAATCTCGCCGGTATACTGGAAGTTTCGGTGCATCTGGACGGCGCGGGCATGGTTTTTGCCGCCCTTGTCAGTACGTTGTGGCCATTTGCTTCGCTGTATGCGTTTGAATATATGCATGGCGAAAAAGGGGAAAACCGTTTCTTCTCTTTTTACACGATGACATATGGAATTACGCTTGGAATAGCGATGTCCGCCAATTTGATGACAATGTATATGTTTTATGAAATGCTGACCCTGGTTACGATTCCGCTTGTCATGCACACAATGACCTCGGAAGCGCGGTATGCCGGACGAAAATATGCGTATTATTCAATCGGTGGAGCGGCGTTTGCGTTTATTGGATTTATCTTTATTCTCCGCTATGGAACGAGCATGAATTTTACCTTTGGCGGTGTGCTGGATATGACAAAAGTAAGTGGACACGAACCACTTCTGCAGGCTGTTTTTGTCTGTATGGTGCTTGGATTTGGTGTAAAAGCGGCATTGTTTCCACTGCACGGATGGCTGCCGACGGCCTCGGTGGCACCGACGCCGGTGACAGCACTTTTGCATGCTGTCGCGGTGGTAAAATCCGGTGCATTTGCAATCCTGCGTATCACGTATTATATTTTTGGAACGTCTTTTTTACGGGGAACGCCGGCACAGTATATGGTACTCGGACTGGTAGGAATTTCCATTTTATTCTGTTCATCCAATGCCGTAAAAGAGCAGCATTTGAAACGGCGTTTTGCCTATTCGACGGCAAGTAATTTGTCATATATTTTGTTTGGATTTTTATTGATGACTCCGATGGGAATGATCGGCGGATTGACGCATATGATCTTTCACGGAATTATGAAGATTTCGCTTTTCTTTGCGGTCGGCGCGATTATGCATCAGACCGGGAAACATTATATTTATGAGATCGCCGGTCTGGCAAAAAAGATGCCGGTGGTATTTGGCTGTATGAGCGTGGCAGGAATTGCACTGATCGGAATCCCGCCGCTTACCGGATTTATCAGTAAATGGAACATTGCGACAGCGGCAGTAGATGCCTATCAAAAGGGAAACCGGCTGGCACCGTACCTGATTTTAATCCTGGTGTTGTCTGCCTTTTTGACTGCAATCTATATTTTTACAATTTTAGGAAAAGCCTATCTGGTGGAACCGACGGATGACGATGGAAAAACAAACTGTGATCCGGGCTGGCAGATGAAAGTACCAATGGTTCTTTTTGCGATATTGATCATTGTATTTGGATTGTATTCGAAGCCGCTTATGACCTTTTTTACATGGGTTGCCAATGGCTTGCTTTAGGAGGTGGATGGACAAATGGTAAATTTATTTTCGGTTTTCTTTTTGATGATTACGATTGTGTCATCTATCGTGACGTTGTGCTCTTTGCCGCAGCAGTTCCGGGTGTCAACGCACAATAAACGGTTTTTGTTTTTCTATCTGTTGACGATCGTGGCGACGGTTGAATTTTTTCTTTCCGGAACGAATCTGATGAAACAGTTTTGTTTTTTTGAGATTATGACACTTGCCTCATTTGCGTATGTGCCCAATGATGAGAGTGAGTATGCGAAAAAGGCATCTTTTTCCTATCTGGCATACGGGATTGCCGGCGGATTGGTGATGCTGTATGGATTGATGCTTTTGTATTATACATTTAGCAGCTGGGATCTTACGAGTATCCGCATGGCCTGGCAGTTTAACCGGAATGATCCGGGAGTTCAACGCAATCTTTATATTGCGGGTGCCTGCCTTTTGTTTGGCTATGGTGCAAAAGCCGGAATGTTTCCGTTTCATACCTGGCTTCCGGATACGTATACGGCGGCACCGCCGGTGGGAACGACCTTGCTCTCGTCGCTTTTGTCAAAAACCGGAATTTATGGCACTATGCTGATTACAATTACTTTGTTTGAGGCAGATCGCTCGTGGAATGTCACGCTTATGATTCTGGCACTCTGCACAATGGTTGTCGGAGGGGCATTTGCTATCTTTGCAACCGATATGAAGAAACTTCTTGCATATTCATCCATGTCGCAGATTGGGTTTATTTTGTTTGGAATCAGTATATGTACATTTTCGCGGGAAACAACGGGCTATTATGGAATGATATTTCATACTGCGAATCATTCAATCTTTAAATTGATTCTGTTTACTGTGGCCGGTGTGATCTTTGCGATGGCGGGGACGACAAATCTGAATCAGATTGGCAGTGTGATCCGTGAAAAATGGTATCTGAAGATCCCGGTTGCTGTCGCGGCACTCGGAATGGGCGGAGTTCCATTGTTTTCTGGATATATTAGTAAGACAATGATGCATGAGAGTTTAATGGAAGTATCGCTCTTTCGATTTATGATGCCTGCGGCGGAGTGGATTTTCTTATTTTGTGGTGGATTGACGGTGGCTTATATGTTAAAATTGTTTGTGGCACTGTTTTGCAATAAAGTGGACGAACCGATTCAAACGACGAAGGAAAAAGGGCCGTCTATTCTCATTCTGATCTGTTTATGGGTATTGGCAGCTATTGTCGTAACTGGCGGTATTATGGGACTTGTTTTGGAACCGGCATATTTTATTTCCTTTGAAACGTTAAAAGGAGCAATGATCTCCATCGTCATCGGAATCCTTATTTATGCTTTTGTAGTACGAAAAGCCGCTTTTTTGAAAAAAGAGGATGGCAGTTTTGTGTGCCGTGAAGTAATCCCGTCATGGTTTGGATTGGAAAATCTCGTTTATCGTCCATTTTTCCTAAAATTACTGCCATTTTTAGGCGCATTGTTTTCGCGTCTTTTTGACCGGCTTATCGACGGATTCGCGATTGGAATGATGAAGAGTGTACTGCGACCGAAAAAAACGCATCAGAAACGCGAGCACCCATTGGCCTATGGACTTGGTCGGTTTGTGGATGGCGTTAGCTATGTGGTTCAGGTGAAGATCCGGAAGAAACCGGTGCCGAAACGGCATTCCTACGGGGATTTGTTTGCGGTTGGAAGCACCGAATTTTCGCGTACGACACGACTCGTATTTTACAGTGTGTCATTTGGATTGATGATGTTTGCCATCGGACTTATGGCAGCACTCATTTATCTGCTTAAGGTTATGTAGAAAGGAAGACAAAGATTATGAAATGGATACGTTTTACGTTGGAAACCCACACGGATGCGGTGGATATATTGAGTTATATGCTGGATGAAATTGGCGTCGAGGGAATCGAGATCGAGGATCACATCCCGCTTACGGAAGAGGAAAAGCGGCAGATGTACGTAGATATTCTCCCGGACCCGGAGGAAAATGACGGTTCTGCCAAAGTGCATTTTTATATGGAACCGGAAAACTGCAATCCGGATACGGTCATTATGCAGGTGCAGAATATTTTCCAAGAGATCAAAAGTTACACGAATATCGGAAAGGGGACAGTCAGTTTGTCGGAAACGGAGGACAAGGACTGGGTCAATAACTGGAAGACATTTTTCAAACCATTCCGCGCAGCCGACAATGTCGTGATCAAGCCAACATGGGAGACTACAAATGTAGAAGACTATGCGCCGGAAAAAGATGTTGTAGTCGAAATTGATCCGGGAATCGCGTTTGGAACGGGTACTCACGAGACGACAAAACTTTGCATCCAGGCACTCTCCAAATGGGGCTGCAGAGACAAACGCATTTTTGACATCGGCTGCGGAAGTGGAATCCTTGCCATCGCTGCTTTGAAGTTGGGAGCTTCTTTTGCCTGTGCGACGGACATTGACGAAGTGGCGGTAGATGTCGCAGGCGAAAATATGGAGATCAATGGTTTGAAACCGGAGCAGTATCAATTGTATGCCGGCGACTTGATAGAAAATGTTGCAAAAGACCACTCTTATACGTTCAGTGCACCGACGGCGACGGAGCGTTCAGTCAACGGGAAGAAACTGAGTGAACTTGCCGGCGGCGGTTATGACATTGTCACCGCAAATATTCTGGCAGATGTTATCATCCCATTGTCAGCGGTCGTCCGCCCTCATATGGCAGAAAATGGAATCTTTATCTCGTCGGGGATCATTGATGAAAAGGCGGATGAAGTAGAGGCAGCACTTTTGCAGAATGGATTTACGATTTTGGAGAAGACATCCATCAAAGAGTGGGTATGTTTTGTTTGTAAATAGTTTGATATATGAGAGAAATAGGTTGTTGCACCGGGGAGGTGCAATGACCTTGTTTTTTTAGGGCGTGTGCGGAGTTTGGACGGTTGAAGGGGACATGCTGTGGGGATTGGGTCATGTGTTATGACGGAGAGGGGAAAGTAGCTTTTGGCATGACAGGGGCTGCTCCCCTCCGCCTCACAGCACCCGTCAAAAAGAAAAAAGCAAGAAATGGCGTGTGCGGAGCCGCCCAAGCTATCCACAAGCCGCCATGTAGCACCCGTTAAAAAGAAAAAAGCAAGAAATGACGTGTGCGGAGCCACCCCAGCCGTCGCCGCCCAAAACAGGAGCCGCCACCCCAAAAAAAAAACTAACTTCCCGTGCAACATTTTCCCAACTTATGCATCAAATCTATAAAGAGAGGAGGAAGACGATGCAAGAAGAAAAAAAGAAATTGGTAAATCAGGCAAGAAAAGGCGACACACACGCATTTGCCAAACTTTACGAAGAAATTTATCCGGATTTGTACCGGTTTGCCTTTTGTATGGTAAGGCAGCCGTGGAAGGCGGAAGATGTCGTAAGTGATGCGGTACTCAAAGCATTTGAAAAGATACATACGTTAAAAAAGCCGGAGTCATTTCGCAGCTGGATATTTCAGATTGCAGCTAATGAATGCAGGCTGCAGTACCGAAAGGAAAAACGAGTCGTTTATTTGCCGGAAGTAGCGGAAGCAGGAATGCGGGAGTCAAACAATGCAACGACGGAAAACAACGTTTTGATCAAAGAATTGTTGATGCAGCTGGAGGAAAGAGAGCGGATGATCGTCGGATTAAGTATCTTTGGCGGGTATAGCGGAAAAGAACTGGCTCAGTATTTTCATAAAAAAGAAGGCACGATCCGGTCGATCAAAAGCCGCGCACTCGGAAAATTAAAGCAGGCATGGGAATGCAGAAATGAGGGAAAATTATGACGGAAATAGAAAAGAATTTAAAGAAAATGGCGGATGAAATACCTGTTCCGGAGAAACTTTTACCGGATCAAATAGAAAAAAAATTAAAAAACAATCGGAAGAAACCTCACAGATATGTGCGAGGCGTATGTGTGGCGGCAGCAGCGGTAATTGTAGTCGGAGCGGGCGTTATGATGTGGCAGAATCAAAAAATGTCACCGCAAAAACAGCAGACAACAGCAGAACAGTACCAAAACACTACGCCCCCGCAAGATACAGCGGAAGAACATAAGACCTATGAAGAAATCCGCAAATCCATCGATGATTACCTTACGGAAAAAGAGGAAATTACTGTGCTGGATGGTGATATGGCATATTCGTCTGCTACAGAAGCATATTCGTCTGCTACAGAAGATACAAGTCAGACGAAGACAAGCGGAAATAGTGTAAATGACTATACGAAAACAAACATACAGGTAGAAGGTATTGATGAAGCTGATATGGTAAAAACAGATGGAAAATACATTTATTCATATTATCGGGATGCGGTATCCAGTACCATTTCTATTGTGAAGGCAGAAGGAAAAGACAGTGCGCAAATCGGTAAAATAGTTCTTGCGGATGTACAAGTACAGGCCTTGTATGTGCAGGACAGATGGCTTGTTGTATTGGCAGAGGATGAAAACACATCGTCAGATGATGCAAACGTTCAGACGCGCATTTATCTGTATGATGTCAGTAATCCGGAAAAACCGATCTGCCGCAGTAAGAACAGTCAGTCAGGGTATTATAGTGATTCGCGTCTGACGGGAAATATATTGTACACGATTTCTGTGAAACGGGTGTACGAAGCAGAAAAAAAGACGGACAAAAAAGAATATATCCCGGAAGTGGGAGGTGAAATTCTTCCGGAAGACAGTTTGTACTGCCCGAATCCCGGTATGTCCGCAGAATATCTGGTATTTCAAAGTATAGACCTTTCTCAAAGCGGGAAAACGATTGACAGCATGGCGGTACTTGGGGCAGAAGGAACGTATTATATGAGTGAAAAAAATATCTATGTTGCGACCGAGACAGATGCTTGGAGGAAAACAAAAATCAGCCGGTATTCGTATGAAAAAGGAACGATAAAATACGCTTGTGAAAAAGTCATCAATGGCACGATATTAAATCAGTTTTCGATGGATGAATACGAGGGGAATCTTCGTTTTGCTGCTACGACATATGATGACAACGGCAAAACCACGAATGGGCTTTACATCGTAGATTCGTCATTTAAAACCATTGGAAGTGTGAGCCGGCTGGCTCCCGGCGAGCGGATTTATTCGGCACGCTTTATGGGAGAGAGTGTGTATTTTGTGACATACCGGGAAACCGATCCGCTGTTTTTGGTGGACGTCAGTGACCCTGCAAACCCTGTCGTAAAAGACAAATTAAAGATACCGGGATTTTCCGATTATCTGCATCCGTTTGGAGAAAATATGCTGCTGGGAATCGGAAGCATACAGGATAAAGAGGGAAATTCGTATGTGAAACTTTCCATGTTTGACATTTCGAATCCGGAAAAAGTAAAAGAAATACACAGTAAAAAATTGGGGAAAAACACGGTGCAGAATATGGGAAGTGACCACAAAGGAATTGTGGTGGATGCAGAGAGAAACCGGATTGCATTTGGTGTCGAAAACTATGACGATACGACGGATTCGTTTTATGAGATTTTTTCCTATGATAAGCAAAAAGGATTTCAGAACATTGCCAAACTTTCGTTAGAAGAATCTTACAGCACTGAATCCAGAGGTCTGTATATCGGAGATTATTTTTATCTCTGCAAAACTTCTTCCGGTATTTGTGTTTACGATACAAAAAAATATAAAAAAACTATTGACAATTAAAATGAGGTATGTAAAAATAGGGGAAGAAGATATGGAGGTAATATAAATGGAAAAAGTAAGAAAATTTGAAGTAGC